>Ga0206878_10375_pt1 | contig 14488 bp, 11 predicted proteins | sample Alteio_BWOrgCont_8_FD_152621 | JGI IMG/M metagenome (GOLD analysis project Ga0206878, IMG submission 152621) | Enriched cells from forest soil in Barre Woods Harvard Forest LTER site, Petersham, Massachusetts, United States -... | ecosystem: Environmental > Terrestrial > Soil > Temperate forest >... | reverse complement strand
TTCTAATATGACGAATTTCATTTGGATCAAGAAGATCATCGACGGTTAACTTAAATGCATCAAACGCCGCCTCGGTAATTGCAATATCATTACCACTCAATATACCTTCGTCACAAGTATTGCACCACATGCCAGGTTGCTCTAATGAAAGAGATTTTCCCTTATAGGAAAATACTTGTACTTTCGCTCGATGCTCTAAAGTGCCTTGATTGCAGGAATAGCATTTCATTGTCTATTTCTCCTTAAAGGAAACCACAAAGTGGCCTTCTTCATCTATCTGAAACTTCACGTATAATACATACCCGTTATAATTGGTGTTGTAGACGTCTTGCCAAATTCGGTGATCAGCATGCGTTGTCATTGATTTTAAAAAATCACTTCGCTTGATCGCTTGAATGGATTTAACAATATCTTCTCGGGAAAATCCAATCGATCGCGCATCTCTTAGATGCCGTCCCCGTCACTCTTAACTTAGCAACCGTAGAAAAACTAAGTTTGATTGTTTCCAAATCATAGGTGACAACACGTTTTTCCATAATATTAATTATACCTTAATAGGTTGAATATTCCATATAATTTTACCCTTAAAGAAAGCTTTTGCTAAGCTCAGTACGCGGCTAGTGCCGTTTCTTCTCCGCATTGTCTGGCACCTGTTCATCAACCCCGCCAATCTTCTGGTATTCTTTTTTGAAATCAGATGTTATCTTCGACGTGCTCGATGACGACAGCATCTGGGTTCATTAATAACTGCGGAATCGAGTTTATAGTTAAAAACAAACTAAGTATTTGAACTTACAACATGAACTATCTATAATTAGTTCATGTTCCCAACATGAACTTTTATACCTCATGATTAATAAACAACTCTTATCACAAGTTATTATAGATCAAGCCAAAGAACCATTACCTAAGTTAATGGTTCCACGGTGGGATTATCAGGATCTCACAGCACTTACTGATAATAAACAGATTATTATCTTAACGGGTATACGTCGTTGTGGTAAATCTATATTGATGCATCTTATATGAAAGAAAATGGCGCCGTCTAATTACTATATCAATTTTGATGATGACCGCTTGGCACTATTTCAATTAGATGACTTTCAAGTACTGGTTGAAACATTTATTGAACTATTTGGTGTTCAAAATAATTTTTATTTTGATGAAATTCAAAATATACCTGGCTGGGAGCGGTTTATTAGGCGATTGCATAATGAAGGAAAAAAAGTATTTATTACTGGGTCAAATGCGAGTTTACTCAGTAGTGAATTAGGGACTCATTTGACGGGTCGGCATATTGCATTAAAACTCTATCCCTTTTCATTTCGCGAATATGTCTATATCAAAGATAAAATATTGCTGACTGAAAAACACTTGGATTCAACGCAAATAGCTTTATTAAAAAAATACTTTTCTGAATTTAAAGTGATAGGCGGCATGCCTGAATATCTTGAAAATAAGCAAAAGCAATATTTGCATACGCTATATGAAAATATTTTATATAAAGACATTATTGTTCGACATAAACTGCCCCAGCAAAAGCCAATAAAGGAATTGGTCTATTACTTAGCAAGTAATAATGCGAAAGAATTTTCTTATAATGCTTTGCGAAAGCTGCTCGGATTAGCATCTTCAAACACGGTAGCTGAATATTGTCATTATTTAGAAAATAGCTTTTTCAGTTTTGTCGTTAACCGAATTTCATACTCACTTAAAAATCAAACACATTTTCCCAAAAAAATCTATTTTATAGATCAAGCACTCGCAGAAAGTGTGGGTTTTCGAATGAGCCAAGATGAAGGAAGAACCTTGGAAAATATTGTGTTTTTGCAATTACGTCGTCAAAATAAAGATATTTACTTTCATCAAGACAAACAAGAGTGTGATTTTGTTATTCGCGATGGTTATCACATCAGTGAAGCAATCCAAGTATGTACCACTTTAAAAGAAGATAAAACACGCCAGCGCGAACTCAATGGTTTACTGGAAGCAATGGCGCTTTATCAATTGAAGCAAGGATTGATTATTACAGAGGATGAATCTGCAATAGAATTTATTGCTCATCTGGGGGCTACTTATCAAATTAATATCGTACCTTGCTGGCAATGGTTATTAAAGAACTAAATCTAAGAATTTGAAAAATAAATAAACATATACTACAGTAACTATTATCATTACAACAATCGAGGTTACTAAAAGGAGAGCAGCACTAGTAAAAAAATTTGAATCCGATGTATTAAACAAACTCGTCGACGGTTTCATGATGTTAACCCATCCTAAATTAAACCCTTATGTCGATACTTGGGCGACAGATATCAACAAGCTGCAAGACATTCACTGTCGTAGTGAAATTGACTACTTACAAAAAAGTCAAACAGAAACAAACAAATTAATGAATATTATAACGAATGGTTTGATTGGAGAGGACGTAATAGATAAAGACCACGCTGAAGTGGCATGTTATATGATTAACGAGTTATACCACCATAATCCTGGTATTAAAAAAAATCTCGAAACCTATTTTAATAACCGTCCAGTTAACATAAAACTACTTGAAAATGGTGCTTTAACTGACTTATTAAAGGCTCGAAGACTCAAGGATGAAGTACAAGGCATCACACCGCCGCTAAAGGATCATCCTGATGAGGTACGCACCAGTCGTCCCCAATTAGAGCCTGAACGAAGGGCAACTGATCTCAACTCGATTCTTGAATTTAATAAAAATTATCGACTTCAAAATAATGATACGGAGTCTAGAGAAGATCATTCGAGCTCAAAACGTCCCGGATAGCAACATCGCGTACTATTTATTGAAACACGTGTTCGTTTGGGCTGAAGAAAGGCGGTAGCTTCGTCAGCCCGAACGGGATCGGGGTAATTGGACAACTAGATACTGGACAAACAGACTAATCGGTTAACGGTACAAAAAACTGCGCAATATCCGCATCAGTAAGCCCGACACCGCCATCAGTTTGATTGGATAAAATGCCATCAAACAAGGCGCGTTTTTTCACCTGAATCGCCAAAATTGCTTCTTCAACTGTGCCCACGGTAATCAATTTATACACAAACACAGGGTTTTCCTGGCCTATGCGATGGCTACGGTCGGTGGCTTGATCCTGTACTGCGGGATTCCACCAGGGATCATAAAGAATCACTGTATCGGCGCGAGTCAGATTTAGGCCCGTTCCACCCGCCTTTAAGCTGATTAAAAATATCGGGGCTTCGCCATCCTGAAAACGGCGCACGAGGGCTTGTCTATTTTGAGTCTGTCCGGTCAATTTTAAATAGTCATATTCGCGGGAGATTAATTCTGCTTCTATTAATTTCAACATGGAGGTGAACTGTGAGAAAACCAGGACCGATCGCCCTTCTTCCATCAAATTATCCAGCAACTCCATCAAGGTATCGAGCTTGGCTGAGTTGCCATGTGCCATGGATGCCTCAGGCATCGACAACAATCGTGGGTCACAGCAGACTTGTCGGAGTTTGAGCAAGGCATCCAGCAGGATAATCTGACTTTTACCCAGGCCTTGTTTGGCAATCGCATCTCGCACTTTTTTCTCCATACTCATGCGAATCGCTTCATACAAATCACGCTGTGTACCAGATAATTCAACCATGCGCGTCATTTCAGTTTTGGCAGGCAATTCGCGTGCCACCTGATTTTTGGTTCGGCGTAGCATGAAAGGTTGCACGCGACGTGCCAATAATTCACGGCGTTCCGTATCACCCTGTTTTTCAATGGGCACGCGAAAAAATTGCCTGAATTGTTTAGCATCACCCAATAGACCTGGCATTAAAAAATGAAACAGTGACCAGAGCTCACCCAGATGATTTTCAACAGGCGTTCCAGTCAGGCATAGCCTGTGTTTTGCACGTAATTGCTGGACGATTTGCGTGGTTTTAGTGCGGGCATTTTTAATAAACTGCGCTTCATCCAGAATCAAATAATAAAAGGTATAATCCAAAAAGCGCAGCTTGTCGCGTTGAATCAAACCATAGGTTGAAATAACCAAATCATACTCATCAAAGTTGACTCGATGACGATCCGAACCATGAAAAATCAATACCTTCAATTCAGGTGCAAAACGAGCCGCCTCTTCAAACCAGTTTCCCATTAAACTGGTGGGAGCAATAATCAAACTGGCTTTGGTCATTCGCCCATGTTCTTTTTCGTATAGCAGATGAGCTAAAGCCTGCACTGTTTTTCCCAGCCCCATGTCATCGGCCAGAACACCTGAAAAATGATTGGCTCGCAAGAATTGCAACCAGTTCAACCCTTGATGTTGGTAATCACGCAATGAGGCCTGCAAACCCTGTGGGACGTCCACTTCGGGCAAGGTAGTCAGAGCAACGAGCTGCTGCAATTGAACGCGTAGAGCGTCGGTTCCACGCCAGCGACCAGCAGTTGCCGCCACGGCTTGTTCGGCTTCTTGCATCAGCAGTACCTGATAGCGCTGCAACTCTAAATCAGGTTCGTTGATTCCGCTGCGAAGACTATAATGCAACAACAGGCGTAACAATGGCTTGATTCGGCCTAGCTCAATCTGCAATATCTTCCCTTTAGCTAATGGAAGTCTCACGAGCATGTTGTTGGGTAAATCTTCGAGTGTTGCCTTATCCCAGCGATTAATTAAATCAGCAACCAAAGGGACGATGCTAACGTTTTCACCATCAACCAGAATTCCCAATTGATACGAAAAAAAATCATGACCACGCTCATGGAGATCCGAATACCACACCAAATCATCGGCATTAAGTATTTCTTCCTGCATGAAATCAGTGGTATTCATCCGCCAGGCTTCTTTTTGTTCTGCTGTTCTTTGTGCAATGTTGTTTTGTAACCCCTGCTGCGGAATTCCAGGAATATTTTCTTTGGCTTGTAATGCCAGCAAACAGGCAACGGCATGCTCACAACTTGAACGAGACGAACATGCGCAACGCGAAGGGCTTGCTGGCCAGCTTCTCAAATCAATATGCACATCATAAATCTGTCCTTCATTGCCTTTCACGCGCCCTTTCAATAACCCATCACTCAAACGAATATTGAGCACATGTCCATTATTTGCAGAATCCTGCCCGCGCTTTAACACAACTGCTGGAAACACTTCAACCATCCGCAATAGCGCAGTTTTTAACATATTTAATTAACCATTTTTTCAGCCAAGCAGCCATTTTAACTAAAAAACACTGCAATGGGGTAACTTTATTTTATTCATGAGTATAATATCCCTACTTAATTCTTTTTATCATGATCAATTATGCAAAAAAAACTCACCATCTTGATGGCTCAGATCAACCCCACCGTGGGTGCAATTGAAGAAAACGCCGAAAAAATAATTAAAATTATACTCGAGCATCAACAAACGCATGATGTCATTATTTTTCCTGAACTCACCCTGACCGGCTATCCACCAGAGGATCTGCTGTTTAGACAAGAGCTATTTGATCGAGTTGAGTGTGCATTAAAGGCAATCCTGTCAATCACAACAGAATGCCATGTCATCTTGGGCCACCCAATGCTTGAAAACAATCGGTGTTACAACATGGCCAGCGTCATATTTAACGGCCAGCACATTGCCCGGTATCACAAACAGCATTTACCCAATTATGGGGTATTTGATGAAGAGCGCTATTTTATTAAAGGTCCAGCCATACCCTGCCTGTTTACTATCAACGGTTACAAGGCAGGGCTGTGCATTTGTGAAGACATATGGCATCCAGGTCCTGTGGATCAATTGCTGGCGGCAGGCGTTGAGATTATGTTTTGTATAAATGCCTCACCCTTTGATGAGAGTAAATACGAAGAACGTGACATTCTGTTGCGTAAACACGCACAGCGTGGTTTGGCTATTGTGTATGTGAACCTGACTGGTGGGCAGGATGATCTGGTCTTTGATGGTCAATCATTGGCTTTGGATCATAACGGCCGTATTTGTGCACGCGCACCGGCATTTGCAACGCATCTGCAAACCGTAACGATGTCTCGTATACAAATCAAAGGCGACATCACCCCTTTATTAAAAAAAGAGGCGTTAATTTATCAGGCCTTAATGTGTGGTTTACGTGATTATGTGGAAAAAAATAACTTTCCCGGCGTGCTATTAGGCTTATCCGGCGGCATTGACTCAGCTCTCACGCTGGCAATCGCTGTTGACGCGCTGGGCGCATCCCGTGTGCATGCTGTCATGCTGCCTTCTCGTTATACAGCAAGCATCAGCTCGGAAGACGCGCTTGAACAACTACGCAGACTCAATGTACAACACACCACGCTTTCAATCGAACCCGCATTTGAAACCTTGCTGACCACTCTGGAGCCTGCTTTTATGAATCGAGCGCCTGATACCACCGAGGAAAATTTGCAAGCGCGCATTCGCGGCGTATTACTGATGGCCCTATCAAATAAAACCGGCAATATGCTCCTGACAACCAGCAACAAAAGTGAAGCGGCCGTGGGTTATACAACACTGTACGGTGACATGTGTGGTGGATTTTCCGTATTAAAAGACGTCCTGAAAACCACCGTATATGCTCTGGCGCGGTTCCGAAACAGCATCAGTGCCATTATTCCCGATCGCGTCATTGAGCGCCCGCCAACGGCCGAACTAGCCCCGAATCAAACCGATCAGGACAATTTACCAGACTATGCCATTCTAGATGCCATTATCAACTGTTATATGTGTGAGCGGCTAGGAAGTGATGAGATCATCGCGAGAGGCTATCAACCTGACGATGTATTGCACACCATCAAACTGATTAAACGCAATGAATATAAGCGCCGACAGGCAGCTCCTGGTGTTAAAATCACGACCTGCGCGTTTGATCGTGATTGGCGGTATCCGATTACTTCAGGGTTTGGGGTTTAGAGTTTAGGGTTTAGAGTTCTCAGTGCCCATAAACTCATTCTAGCTCATCGCCATTGGACACTAAATTCCGGGACGACAGCATCCAAGCTCATTAAAAACTGCGGAATCGAGTGGACAAGAATTTTCAACGCTTTCTTGAATATATTTATCAACATACCTGGCATTTTCATGCCCCAGTGTGATTCGTCTACCATAGTTAAATCCAGTTAAAACTCCGTTATATGCTGCAATAAACGTGAATGGTATAGACGCTGTTCCTGCCGTCTCGTAACGCATAAGTCCTATAAAAAAACCTCCAATTGCAAAAGCAAGCCCCAATAAAATCCCTGTGATTAACCCAACAATTACACTCGCCACTTGCCTGAGTGCATCGGTGAATCCTCCAATAGCCAAGCATTGTTTAAACTCGTTAAGCATTGTGTTTTTTTGTTCAATAGTGCTATTTGACTTCGGGTTCATTGCCGAAATCAATCGTGTTGTAACGTCCACCAGTTTAAGTTCATTTTTTGATAGTACATCATGGGGGAGTTCGCATAAAAGCTGGTTAAAATAATAAGCAAGATTGGTGTGATTTTCATTATGTGGACTGGAAAAAACAGCCTCATCAAAACATTGAAGTTCCCGTTGGCAATGATTTAAAAAATTAATCGATTCATTGCGCTCTTCATATTCCATCTTGCTTATGACTTTATGTGTCGAGGCACTCGTTTCTATGTTTGAATTAGATAATCCTTTATTGGCAATAGCATTAATTTTTTCTTGATCTATTGACATAAGTTGAGCCCCATCCCGTTTCTTCAGGTGAGATGAGTTATAAAAATTTTCTAATAAATACTGGTTTACTTTTGCCGACGTGATTTCATTTGGATCATCGTTTCTAGGTATCAACTCTTGGTTATGGTGATTTCCGGCTAGATAAACAGTCGAAACGCATGTGTTTTTATTCGCACAGCAATAATGTGAAATACTAGGCGGTCGATAAAAATGTAATATCGGATTTGTTTCCGCTCTACTAAACGTAAAATAGACGTTTTTTACATTCCGCGGGATATTTTTTTTTCGTTGTGAATCTTGTCTACCATATCCAGCATTAGGATCAATTAAAAACAAATTAAGTTGAATACGTGTTCCATATTTTTGATAAATCGCATTTGCTAATCGAATGGCGCCGGTACCTCCACGACTATAACCCGAAAGATTCATCACAACGGATCCGGTTTTATCTGCCATTATATTATCAATGTGTCGCATGGCATAGGTTATATTATCATCTTCACCAGCGCCCCAAACCAGGCCTGCGAAAGAAAAAAACGAAGCTCCCAATGAAAAGAGTCGCTCTTTTTGGTTTAATTGTTGATCGACATAAAACGTTCCGGGTGTTAAATATGATTTATTATTTTTAGTTACGCTTTCTGCACCAACCCCGGATAAAACCAAGAACTTCGTCTCATCAAATTTCCTTATTGCCCCAAGAGATGCTGTTCCCTGACGAGTGGGTTTCATGCTAGTGCCGCAAAAATGAATATTTAAAGATGATTTGCTCATTTAAAAGTTCCTATTCAGCTGAGGATGAATATTAACACAATCAGACACAAGGATCAATAAATACGCACACAGGGAATAATTAGCTCGAATTGATTCGTTTAATGCTTAATCAAACTGATCAAACGGTGTGTTTATATTGCACTGATTCAACTGCTTTTTTCAGGATAATTTGACTTTGAAGTTAGGGGCTGTTGACATTTTCCCTGTCGACCAGGCTCTTGACTCTCAACGCCCATTTGGATTTCTTGTGCTTTTGGCCGCAGCACTATTTACAGGAAGTGCAGATACAAGAGGCGTTGGTGGGAAAAACCGCGTTTTTCTTTTTACACCCGTTGTTTTGTTTACACCCATATTTATATCGGTACTGTTATCTTTTGATGCACGCTTGGACCCACCCAAACCAAAAGTTTCATATGACGATTGAAGCGGCTGGGTTAACGTATATATTTTTTTGTTTTTAGCTATTTGATACACCACCGCCTTATGACACAAGCTATTTAAACTCTCGACCAAGTTTTTGGTTCGACTATAAAAAATCCCGGAAAACACCTCTTTTTTATCTTTCTGAATATCCGCTAGAACGATCTTGAATTCAGCAATATCAAATTCACCATTCGGTTTAAAACAACTTAATACCTTACTTAGTGCCGCTATTTTTTTGGCTTTGTTAGCCAGCCCAAAAAATCCCCACCATCCTTTGGAATGATCGACAAGAGTCCGTATATGCTCTTCGATCATTTTTTTCATATCAGACAATGCCTTGGGTAACTGTGACTTAAATGCGGCCAATTGTTTAACATTGGCTTCTTCTCGTTTTTTTTGTAAAGCCGCACCCTCTTCCAGCCAGGAGGAGTCATTTAAATCACCATCAGCCGTACCCATAAATTTCATCATGCCCAAAATATTTTCATGCATTGGAATTGAATTTGTTGAAATGAACGACTTTTTAAGTCCATAATGATTAAATGAATAAGGACGGACATCCTCATTAAAGGTTGTTGAACCAACTACATAATCATCAAAAAGACACTTGGCAATTTTAATGGGCCCTGTTGTACAGACAACAATGGATCGTAAGTAGAGTGAGCGCTCTCTTTTCATTAGATTGGTTAAAAACTCAGTGTCATCCTTTATTGATAATATTCTGTTTATTTCATTGTATTCACTTCTGAAAAACAACCATTTAACCCAACCCAACTGCTGAGCAAGCTCAGCCCTTAATCCAGCAATAACAGTGTCTTTAGTAATGGGCTTTGATACCCCTTTAGAAACGAGAAACGCTTTTTTATCTCCCTTGAAATCTTCTTTTTTAATTAAATAAGCTTCCAACATATTATCAGGCGCTAACAATATCTTGCGAATCTCATTGTATTCTTTATTAAAGAAAATCCACTTAAACCATCCAAGTTGATCACTGAGCTCCTTTCTTAACCTGGCCATAACTGTTTTTTTGGTAGCGGATTGCGTCACTCCATTAAACTTAAGAAACAGTTCATGATCGGTCATGGCCTTGTTAAGATGATGTCTCAATTCTCTGGAAGAACGTGCCGGGCCTTCCACAGAGGTTGATTTTTTAATATAAATAGACTCGGCCCGCGTTTGCATGGAACCCAATAATAATCGGCTGAAAAAACTATCCTCAAGGCTTTTTTCAGCTTCTTCAATAAAATCAGTTTCATACCTGCTTAGCGTTTTGATCAGACCATCTTGAACCTTTTCAATTTTTGAGAATGCCGCCTCTTCATCAACCACAGCAACATAATCGTTATTGGAAAGAATTACCTCCTTTCCACTGATCGATAAACTACCAATATTTAACAGCAAAGGAGCCTCAACATCGATCGTTTTGCCAAGGTCTGTGGTATCCACAGGAACATCAAAATCACTGTAACTGCCAAGCTTATATACGGGTGAAATCCATCGGATAATGTCGCTGGCTATTCCTAAATTTCCACCTGCGTTTAAATTTTTAATTTCATCTTGATAAAAGGCATACAATGCTCTTTCTTTGTCTGATTTTAATTGAGATGAAAATTTATCCGCATCAACCAAGGTAATCTTATTTTCAATGGAATATGCTGTTAACTCCGCTTTGGCATCATCATTTAGCATGGATTAAATAAGCTTCCAACATAATATCATTCGGATTTTTTTCTCGCATTTCAATGAGTCGAGTTTGATTCTCAATATTCATAAATACACTTGGCGTTTTACTCAACCAAATCTTCACATGTGCATGTGGATTGTATTTATACATTATACAGGTTCTCCAAGTCAGACAGGGGCAATAAATTCAATCCGATGTGAAATACAGGCACAACAAAACTCGCATGCCTCAGGTCGACTAACATCAAAACCAACCATACTTATATGGGTCACTTAAGTCAAATAACGAGCACTTAATGGCCAAGCCAAGTATAATTATATGTATCCCCGATGTCAAATAACGAACAATTAGTGGCACGATCGATGATCCTACAAATCTTGCTCACGATCGGTTATAATGTACCTAACTTCTTACTGGCCATTAATCTATCGTGTTTGTCGCCTGCGGACTTAACCACAAAACTGCCCCTTTGAGCGTGCGTGAAAAAATAGCACTGCCTGTGGCGATGCAGGAGACACTACTTAATCAGTTGGTGCGCTTGCCTGCGGTTAATGAAGCTGCGATTCTATCAACATGCAACCGCACTGAAATCTACTGCGACACCGATGATCCCGACCGCATTATTCCCTGGCTTGCGCACGAGCATCAACTCTCGCAGGATGCCATCACGCCTTATTTCTATATGCATAAAGGGGATAACGGCGTACGTCATGTCTTACGGGTTGCTAGCGGGCTTGACTCCATGATGGTGGGTGAACCTCAGATTCTGGGTCAAATGAAACAGGCCTATCAACAAGCTTGCCATGTTGGTACCGTTCAACACAGTCTTCGTCACGTTTTTCCCTATGTATTCAGTGCCAGCAAACGCATAAGAAATCAAAGCGGAATTGGAAACAACCCCGTCTCCATCGCCTATGCGGCCGTACAATTGGTAAACCAGCTTTTTTCTGATGTCGCATCGTTAAATGTATTTATTATTGGATCTGGAGAAACGTCTTCCCTTGTGGCTAAATACTTGCAACAACAAGGTGTAAAACGCTTTATGATCGCCAGTCGAACACGTGAAAATGCCAACCAACTCGCGGAGACATTAGTAGGAGAGGCACTGTCGATTGGTGATATTCCACACTACTTATCACAAGCTGATGTGGTCATTTCAGCCACCGCATGTCCACTTCCTTTTATCAGCAAAAGTCTGGTCAAACATGCACTGAGCCAGCGAAATAATGCCGCAATGTTTTTTTTGGATTTGGCGGTTCCACGTGACATTGAAGCCGACGTGGGCGAGCTGGACGGTGCGCATCTTTATAATCTTGATGATTTGCAAATCATGATTGAAAAAGGCATGAATGAACGTCGTACCGCGGCACAGCACGCCGAACAATTAATTGAGGGTGAACTGGATAATTATATTCGCTGGCATCGCTCATTGCGCGCGAAAGACGTCATCTGCGACTATCGCACCCAAATGCAGGACTTGGCACAACTTGAATTGCAACGCGCTATACAACAGCTATCAACAGGTCAATGCCAATACACGGTCTTGACAGAGTTTTCCGAGCGCCTGGTTAACAAACTCACGCACAGACCCACGGTCGGATTACGCCGAGCCGCCCGGGATGATCGCTGCGAGTTACTTGACTTGGCCCGCTACCTTCTTAACGCCCCGGCTGAACCTTCCATATCATGAAAACATCACTTAAATTAAAACTTGAACACATGCACGAGCGTTTCCAGGAAATTGGACGCTTGTTATCTGAATCAACTGTCATTGCTGATCAGAATCAGTTTAAAGCCTTATCGAAAGAATATTCACAACTTGAACCCATAGTGTCCTGTTTTGAGTTGTATTTACATGCCTGTGCCAACATCACATCCCTGCAGGAAATGCTGGATGGGGATGATACAGACATGGCGCAGATGGCTGAAGATGAAATGCCTTCTGCAAAAGCAAGCGTAGACAAGCTGGATGATGAATTACAATGGCATCTCATTCCGAAAGATCCTGATGATGAACGCAACATATATCTGGAAGTGCGGGCAGGAACGGGCGGTGATGAAGCAGCCATTTTTGCCGGCGACCTGTTTCGCATGTACAGTCGGTATGCTGAAATTCAGGGCTGGCCGATTGAAATCATCAGTGCCAGCCATGGCGAACATGGCGGCTTTAAAGAAGTAATTGCCAAAGTATCCGGACACAATGTATATGCACAATTGAAATTTGAATCAGGCACACATCGCGTGCAACGTGTTCCTGCAACTGAATCGCAAGGACGCGTGCATACGTCTGCGTGTACGGTAGCTGTTATGCCTGAGGTTGACGAAATCGATGAAGTACAAATCAACAGTTCTGAATTGCGTGTTGACACTTACCGAGCATCGGGTGCAGGTGGCCAGCATATCAACAAAACTGATTCCGCAGTCCGCATTACGCATATCCCTACCGGGGTGGTGGTTGAATGCCAGGATGAACGCTCGCAACATAAGAACCGCGCTAAAGCAATGGCACTGCTAAAATCAAGGATCCTGAACGCCCAGCAAACCAAACAACGCGCGGAACAGGCGGAAACACGCAAATCACTGGTGGGCAGTGGCGATCGCTCGGAGCGAATTCGTACATATAATTTCCCACAGGGCCGCTTAACGGATCACCGCATCAACCTCACCATTTATCAACTCAACGAGATCATGGAAGGCAACCTGTCTACCGTTGTTGATGCCTTGAAACGTGAATACCATGCTGAGTTGCTAGCTGAACTGGGACGCCATGAGTAGGGGGTGATTTCATTAATGAATGATATTAAATCTACACTCGAACAGGCAACTAAACGATTAACGTCTGTCAGCCCCAGTGCACGTCTGGATGCAGAACTCTTGCTGGGCAAAATACTTAATGTATCAAGCACGTATTTTTATGCACACCCAGAATACACGTTAACCGTTCTCCAGCATGAGCAGTATCAAAATTTATTAATAAAACGGGTTGCTGGAACACCCATTGCGTATTTAACGGGTATTCGTGAATTTTGGTCACTCCCCCTGCATGTATCCAAACACACACTTATTCCACGACCAGAAACAGAATTACTAGTCGAACTCACATTAAACCTGCTCACCGACACATCGCCTGTTTCGGTTCTTGATTTAGGCACAGGTAGTGGCGCTATTGCTCTGGCACTGGCATCAGAACGCCCGAACTGGAGGCTGTTAGCCTGCGACAAAAGTCAGGATGCCGTGGACACTGCTCGCGATAACGTTACACAGTTAGGAATCGATAACTTGAATGTGTTATGCTCGGATTGGTTTGACTCCATACCCAACCAACAATTTAATGCCATTGTGTCGAACCCACCCTACATTGCAGAAGACGACCCGCACCTGTTTCAGGGAGATGTACGCTTTGAACCACGAGACGCGTTGATCATCGGAGTTGATGGTTTGGACGCATTGCATTACCTAATACAACATAGTCAGGATTGGCTGTTACCGGGTGGTTTATTATTATTGGAACATGGATTTGATCAAGGATCCGCTGTTACAGCCGCATTAAAAAAATGGGGTTATCAATCTGTACAATGCTGGCAGGATTGGCAAGGACATGACCGTGTTAGCGGTGGGCGAGCAAAATCTGAATAATAAGCTATAATTATAAAAGTATAGTTGATGAGTAGTGCTATTTTTGATATAAACGCAACCAGTTGAATTAACAAATATAAGTGAGTGCATCGTGAAAATTGACGCCGTTGGCAATATGGGAATTGCCCCCTACCAGGAAACTGAGGGTGAAGAGTACATGAATGATAAACAGCTGGCACATATAGAAAAAATTCTACTTGCCTGGCGACAATCATTAATGGAAGAAGTGGACCGAACGGTTACTCATATGAAAGATGAAGCCGCTAATTTTCCTGATCCCGCAGATCGTGCCAGTCAGGAAGAAGAATTCAGCTTTGAATTACGAACGCGT
>Ga0206878_10373_pt1 | contig 14505 bp, 14 predicted proteins | sample Alteio_BWOrgCont_8_FD_152621 | JGI IMG/M metagenome (GOLD analysis project Ga0206878, IMG submission 152621) | Enriched cells from forest soil in Barre Woods Harvard Forest LTER site, Petersham, Massachusetts, United States -... | ecosystem: Environmental > Terrestrial > Soil > Temperate forest >... | reverse complement strand
GCACGACCGCGGGTTGGCGCGGTGTTAAATCCCTGCTCCGCCCTACCCGCTTGACTGTGAAGGTCCGTGATCGAGAAGCGCCAATCGTCGGTCGTGTCGCCATGCAACTGTGCACCGTCGACGTCACCGACGTCGAAGGAGTTGCGGTCGGCGATGTCGTGGATGTGCCGGCGCGTCGCCTCGCGGCCAATGCCCGGCTGCCGCGGATCTACGAGGATTAGCCCATCACTCGATGTAACCGTGCTTTCGCATGATGTCGGCGTTTGGAAAGCGGCCCATCGCGGTGGTCATTTTGGAGAAGCCGAGCTTCTGATAGAAGCCCTCCTTGCCGGGAACCGCAAATAGGATTACCGTCGGGACGTCGAGGCGCGCCATCAGGTCTTCCATAATAAGCCGGCCGACGCCCTGGCCCTGATACTCCGGCAACAGGATGACGTCGTAGACCGCCGCGTGCTCGTCGCCGTCGGAGATCGCTCTCGCCGCGCCGATCAGTCGATCGCCGTCGTAGGCGAAGCATACGGCGTAGCTGTTGCGAAATCGAATGGCGAGCTTCTCCGGCAACCGGGTCCCGAGGGGCGCACGTTCGAAAACGGAGGCTAGCTCGACCCAGTCGACGCCCTCGATCGTCTGCTTCAACGTGATATTCATGGGACGAGTATACTCGGCGCCCAGATAGCTTCGTACCTACTCTCTCCGTCACTCGATGCCGATAATCTCGATACGCGGACGTGTCGACGACCGCGACCGTTGAGATGCGAAATACCCTCACAATTTGGCTCGCCGTAGTGATCCTCATTGGCGCAGCGTGCGTCGATGCCGCGCCGAACGTGACGTCGTACTCCGAGATGCGCAAGGAACTACAGAACGACGTCACCCGATCGCCGCTCATCAAGACCGCCGTCATCGGCAAAGCATCGTCGGGTAAACGGGAGCTAGTGCTGGTGCGCTGCGCAGCCGTACCGACCGACACGCGAAAGACCGTACGCATCCTCGTCCTTTGTCGACAGCATGGCGACGAGCCCGCGTCGACCGAGGCCGTGCTCCATTTACTCGCGCGCTTAGCTCAAGGCAGCGACCGCGAATTGCAGAGCGAGCTATCGAGCGTCACGCTGTACATCATTCCCATGGTCAATCCCGACGGCGCCGACGCCAACAGGCGCGAGAATGGAGCAAGTGCAGACCTGAACCGCGACTGGGGCGTCTTCTCTCAAGCAGAGACGCGCGCTGTCGCCGATGCCGTCAAGATCATCAAGCCTCATCTCATTGTCGACGCCCACAACTGGGACGGCGGTGATCCCTACGACGCGAACTGCATCGAAGTCGCTCTGGCCGATCAACGCGGCTGGCCGTGGTCGGCGCCAGTCGTGCCCGGAGGCAACCTCGTTACCGAGGCCCCGTCAAGTGTCCATTTCGCCGCGTGGACCCAGTCAGGCGACGATCCGCGGGTCACGGCGGTGCGAGAATTGCAATGGGAGGCCGTCAAAGCCCTCGACGGCATCGGCTTCGACATGCACTCGACAGGCTTCGGTCCGGCGAACGATCCAACCCTCGCGCATAGGTACTTCATGAGTCGCGGCATCTTGTCGATGCTGGTGGAGACACACGCCGGCGCCCCGTCGGACGAGGCCGATTTCGAGCGGCGACAGGGTATTTACACAGCGCTGGTGCACTTCCTGGTTCGCTCCATGGCGACGGCAGGCTCCGGCGGGCTCGCCGAACTTGACAAGTTGGAAGGTTACGGAGCCAGATCGGAGAAGGGTGCTCAAACCCGACTGGGAGATCCGGACAGGCAGGGACGCCTGTACTACGATAGGATGGCGGGACGGCTACTGTCGTTAGACGCAGCCCTGTTCGATCCGCCGCCGGCCGTACCGGATCCGCCGGCGGCGGTCCCGCATCCCACGCCTCACACGATGTGGCTGATACCGATCGCCGCGCTGGTCTTCATCCTGATCGCCGGAAGGACAATCCGGCTACGACCGGGGGCCGATCTCGACGACACGTTCGACCGGCCGTTTCGCCTGAAGTCCGCTAGCGAGGCACATTGCTATACAGGGACGGAACCGACAGCAGAGTCTTCTCAGGCCAACGGATGGCGGTCAGCCTGCCGCCACGGTAAGCGCCGGTGTCGATATTGACCGTATTGTGCCTGATAATTGCCTCCGGCTGTGGCGTGTGCCCATAGACGACGAAGGCGCGCCCGTGGTAGCCCGCGGCCCAATCGCGGCGAAGGGTCTTGCCTTCCGGCGACTTGCCGATGGCGTCGCCATGAAGCATGAAATAGGCAATCTGGGAGTCGTCGGTACCGATCTTCGCGGCGTCGTCCGGCCATCGATACCGATCGAGGATCCAGTCCTCAATTCCGGCATGGACGATCATCAAGTCCCCATTGTCCAGGCTGCGGCAAAGAGGCGTATTCTCGAACAACCACCAGACCTCCGCCTTGAACTCCTCAGTGTTGGTCAGCGAGTCGAACATCGCGATGGTCTTGTACAGGCCGCCGTCGCGCGTCTCCACGTCGTCGCCGCGTAAGTACCGGAGCATAGCCTCATCGTGATTGCCGAGCACTGTCAAGGCCCGGTTCTCGCGCACCAAATCGATGACCGTCCGAACCACGCCGACGCTGTCCGGACCGCGATTGATCAGGTCGCCAACAAAGGCCAGCGTGCGTCCGTCGGGGTGTCGGAAGTCGTCGTCGTAGCCAAGCTCGTTGCAAAGTCGCCGGAGGGCGTCGTAACATCCGTGCACGTCGCCGATGATATCGTACAGAGGCTGCATACCACTCTATTATTCCAGATCCGCCGCATGACTTAGTCGTGCCCGGCGGCAAGCTCGTCACCGGGTATACTAAGCCAACAGTCCAGCCGCATTAGAGTGGCGGACGTCAGGAGCAACCTACCCTTCATGTGTGGAATCACCGGCTATGTCGGCAAGCGGGAATCGAGCGTCCGCCTTGTGTTAGACAACCTGAGACGGCTCGAGTATCGCGGTTACGACTCGGCGGGAGTCGCGGTCGTCAAGGAAGGCACTGCCAAGGTCACGGTCGTCAAGAAAGAGGGCAAGCTCAGCAACCTCGAGAAATCGATCAACGGCCTGGGAAGCTCGAGCGGCACGGTTATAGCCCACACGCGCTGGGCGACGCACGGCCGACCCAACGACACCAACGCCCATCCTCATTGCGACTGCACAGGAAAGATCGCCCTCATCCATAACGGCATCATCGAGAACTACCTCGACCTCAAGGACCAGCTCCTCGCCGAAGGCCACCAATTCGCCAGCGAGACCGATACGGAAGTGCTCGCCCACCTGATCGAGGCACGGCATAAATCAATCGGCGGCTCGCTGGAGGCGGCGGTGCGGGCCGCACTTTCCGAAGTCACGGGCGCGTACGCCATCTGCGTGATCTCCGACGACGAGCCGAATACGATCTACGTCGCCAAGACTGCCTCGCCTTTGATCATCGGTCTGGGCGAAGGCGAAAACTTCATTGCGTCGGACATCCCTGCGGTCATGGGGCACACGCGGCGCGTCATCGTGCTGGAAGACGGCGACTTCGCCAAGATCACTCCCGATAGCGTCGAGCTGACGACTGTCGAGGGTCAGCCGATCGAGCGTGGTGTCTTCGAAGTCACGTGGGACCTGAGCACTGCGCAGAAGGGCGGCTACGCGCACTTCATGCTCAAGGAGATCAACGAGGAGCCGCAAACGATCCGCGACACGCTGCGCGGCCGCATCACCGAGGAGGGTCAGATCTCCTTGCCGGAGATCAAGCTCACGCGCCGGGAGCTCCTGGCCTTCAACCGGATCGTCATTGTCGGCTGCGGCACGGCTTACCATGCGGGAATGGTGGGCAAGAGCTTCTATGAGCATCTCCTACGACGGCCCGTGGAGGTGAGCGTCGCCAGTGAGTTCCGCTATTCCGATCCCATCGTGGACCAGCACACACTCGCCATCATAATCTCGCAGAGCGGCGAAACCGCGGATACCCTCGCCGCGCTGCGCGAGGCGAAGATCAAGGGCGCGGCCACCATAGCGGTGGTCAACGTGGTCGGCTCCAGCATCGCGCGTGAGGCCGACGAAGTCATCTACACTTATGCCGGCCCTGAGATTAGCGTCTGTTCCACCAAGGCCTATATCACCCAGCTAATCGTACTCTATCTCATTGGCCTGTATATCGCCCAGCAGGAGAACAAGCTCGGGCCCACAGTTGTGGCAGACTATGTGGGGCATCTCCTGCAGCTTCCGGCGCTGGTGAGCGAGATCCTGGCTGACACGGAGCCAATCGAGAAGCTTGGCGCGCAGTTAGCCGATTCCAAGTGCTTCTTCTTCCTTGGCCGCGGCTTCGACTTCGCCGTTTCGCTGGAGGCCGCGCTCAAACTCAAGGAGATTACGTATATCCATGCCGAGGCCTATCCCGCCGGCGAGATGAAGCATGGCCCCCTGGCGCTGGTCGAGCATGGGGTCACGGTAGTGTGTTTCGCCACGCAGTCGGCCCTGTACGATAAGATGCTCTCCAATGTCAAAGAGGTCAAGGCTCGCGATGGTATCGCCGTCGCCGTCGTCAAGATCGGTGACGAAGGCCTCGACAACCGTAGCGTCGACAGCATTATCCGCATTCCGAGCACGCACGATACGTTCATGCCCTTGCTGGCAGCGGTGCCGATGCAGCTACTCGCATACTACATTGCGGTCGCCCTCGGCAGGGACATCGACCAGCCGCGCAACCTGGCGAAGTCGGTAACGGTGGAGTAACGCAGATGCCTCATATCCGGCTGGCTGTGTCGTCGTGGAGCGTCAACCATGCCCTGACCCGCGGCGACTTTACGCTGCTGGAACTGCCCCGCCTGGCGGCGCACCACGGCCTCGGCAATGTCGAGGTCTGCCACTTCCACTTCCCCGCCGTCGACGGCACACTCGACTCTGTCTATCTCCGCGATTTCGGCGACGCTTGTCGATCGGCGGGTGTCACGTTTCTGACGTTCCTTCAGGACAAGAACGACATCACCCATCCCGACCCGGCTCGGCGCGAGGAAGAGATCACGTCGATAGAGCGCGCCATCGATTACGCCGCCATCGCGGGAGCCGCGCGAATCCGCGTGATCGCGGGCGATGCCGAGCCATCCGGCGAAACCCTGCGGATCAGCGCCGACGGCCTCCTACGCCTCGCAAGGTACGGCGCCGATAAGGGCGTGCGGGTCGTCACGGAGAACTGGCACCGGCTCCTCGACCAGCCCGCCGATGTCCTCCGGCTCTTGGAGCTGACGGAGGGCAAGATTGGGCTGAAGCTCGACTTCGGCAACTGGCCGGCCAGTCGCAAGTATGAAGACTTGCCGCGGATCGCGCCGTTCACGGAGTGCACGCATGCCAAGGCCGAGTTCCCGTCACCGGGAGTGATGGATGAGATCGATTTCAAGCGCTGCCTCGACATTTGCCGCGCGGCCAACTTTGCAGGGCCGCACGTCCTGATATTCGCGAGCCCCGGCGACGAATGGGACAGTCTCGACCTGATGCGCGATGTCGCCTTGCCGTATGTCGACGAGGCGAGGCTGCCTCCCGGAACGACTGCCGCCCAGTAGGCCGTGCTATAATAGCGCGAGGTAAATGTCTATGGCCAAAGTCGGCAGACTGCCGCGCGCAACTCCCGAATCGCAGGGCGTAAGCTCCTCCCGCATCCTCACCTTCATCGACGCCCTCGAAAAACGCAAGATCGGCATGCACAGCCTCATGATGCTGCGGCACGGCAACGTGATCGCGGAAGGCTGGTGGTATCCCTACAAAGCGGAACATCCGCATGTGATGTTCTCGCTCAGCAAGAGCTTCACCTCGACCGCCGCCGGAATCGCCATCGCCGAGGGCCTGATCGGCCTGCACGATCCTGTGGTCTCCTTCTTTCCCGACGACCTCCCGGCCGAGGTCAGCCCGAATCTCGCCGGCATGCGGGTGCGTCAGCTCCTCTCGATGTCGACAGGCCACCAAGACGATACGCTGCCGGCCTTTCGACGGTCCACGGAGGGCCATTGGGTGCGCGCTTTCCTGGGAGAGGCGCCGCCGCACAAGCCCGGCACGCATTTCCTTTACAACAACGGCGCCAGTTACATGGTCTCGGCCATCATCCAGAAGGTGACCGGCCAGACCGTGCTCGATTACCTTTGGCCACGCCTCCTCGAACCGCTCGGGATCGAAGGCGCAACGTGGAGCAAATGCCCGCGCGGCATAAACTGCGGCGGCTGGGGCCTCAATATTACTACCGAGGACATCGCGGCGTTCGGGCAGCTCTATCTGCAGCGCGGCAGTTGGCACGGACGGCAGCTTATCCCGGCGGAATGGGTGACAGAGGCGACGTCGCGCCAGGTGTCGAACGGCTTCAATCCCGACGCCGACTGGGACCAGGGCTACGGATACCAGTTCTGGCGGTGCCGTCACAGTGCCTATCGCGGCGACGGGGCCTTCGGCCAGTTTTGCGTCGTTCTGCCGGATCAGGACTCCGTCATCGCTATCACGGGCGGTCAGGGAGACATGAGCGCCGTGCTCAACGCAGTCTGGGAGTTCTTGCTGCCGGCCTACGAGAATGATCCGTTGCCGGAGGCTTCGTCCGCCCGCACAGCACTCACGCATCGACTGTCTACGCTCGTCCTCGAGCAAGTCCAGCCGAGGACGACGGGCCCGTCGACGCCAATTAGCGCATCGTATGTCGTCGACCGGATCGTCGGCGAAGGCATGCCGCCTGCACCGGAGATCTCGGCCATCCACGTCGAAGCTTCCGGAAGTCAGTTTATGTTGACGATAGATCACGCGAGCGGTCGGCAAACTATCGTTACGGATGGGCACGACTGGCAACCACCCGAACGGAACGTCCTCTACGAACCTGTGCCCTGGACCACCGAATTCGACCAGCCTCCGTTCATGCCGATTGCAACCAGCGGCGGCTGGATTGGGTCTGATACATACGAGTTGCGCGTCTGTCGATACCATACGCCGTTCGTCCGTACGTTTAAGCTGGGCTTCGACGGCGATAAACTCATTCTGGATACGAGCGTCAACGCGGCATTCGGGCCGACCGTCGAAGCGACGTTTGAGTGCCGGCGCATAGACGCATCTTAGTTAAGGAGGATGCCATGAAACTACAACTGCGTTCCTACGGGTACCTGTGCGGCGCCGCGCTTGCCCTAGTCCTCGTTGGCGGCTGCAACGGCCACCTGGACAAGATAAGCGACATTCAGGACAACTCCTCCCAATACGCCGGCAAAGAGGTGCACATCGGCGGCGAGGTGACGCACGTGCTGGAGGTCCCTGGCGGCATCATCAATACGGCCGCTTATGAGGTTAACGACGGGACTGGCCAGATCTGGGGCATTAGCCAGGTCGGCGCTCCCCGGGAGGGCGATAAGGTCGATGTCAAGGGGACGGTCAAGGATAACGCGCTTGGCGGCACGCTGATAAACGGCACTTCACTCGGAACAGTGATCAAGGAAGAACATCGCGACCTGAAGTGACCCGCCCGCGTAGGTCGTTGACCGTTGTTCGGCGAGGTGCTATACTAAATCCGATAAGCCGACGTGCTAGGAGATGGGAATGATCGGGAACGATTTGAGTGCCGGGCTCGCCGAAAAGGTCAATGAATACCGGATGATGAGCGCGCCGTTGCAGCAGGCCATGACTGAGCTCGAGTACGCCCAGAGCATGCTCAAGGCGCGCGCCGAAAGCGACATCGCGCAGACGGTACCGGCCCTTGGCGCCCTGGCGGACATCCTGGAGATCTCGTCTCTCGACCTGCTGATGGCGCACGATCGGATCGCGTTCCTTCAGGAGGCTATCGAGCGTCGCGGACTAACCACGGAAGAGGTCGGCCAGCAGATCAAGGCGTTGGTCGAATCCCCGCAGTCGCGCGACGACCTCAAGGCGCTCGGCATCGGCGACGATATCCCGTAGGCGCGCCGGAGGAGGGTGCGCGAGCCCTACTGGCGCCCAAACAGCACGAAAGGCCGGAAGTTTTCTTCCGGCCTTTCCTACGACAAAATCAACTTACCCTGGTGAGAGTTGGAGCATCGCGCCTATACTCGCTCCGGCTAGAGCTGGCATCTGGCTGACGCTCACCCAAGTTGTTAGCCCCGGGTTTCCGTGGCTATTTGTCCCCAAGTGTTTTCCACACGCATGTAACACGCCACTCTTCCGTCAAGAGTGGCGGGCAGCACATCGTCAGTCTCCAGAATGATCTGTCGTCCGGTTCCCCCTACCATTCGATAGTTTCCTGGAGAGACCCGCTCGCCCGCAAGGAAAAGAGCGTCATCGCTGTCGTCATATTCAGCACTGTGCCACATGATCGGTCTCCTCTGGTAAGAATACGGTGTGTGGGTGGTCGCTGATCGTGCGCCCTTGCACGCAAGCGTAATAGGATTATTCCACGGGTTCCCGGTAATCTAAACAGTTTTTTGAAAAATCCGTCAAGTATTATACAATACAACTCATCAGTTTGTTCCGAATCGTCAAAAAAGATTATTAAGATCACATTAAGAGCATTGCGACTAGCCAGACCAAGCTGCCGACCTGCCTGCTGACGGGTTGGAACCTTTCCCGAACAGGATGCAAGTAGTATCAAGGAGTATAATAGGTCGGCAAAGTCCATACTATGAGTGCAAAGAAGTCAAAACTGGATAGGCGTACATTTCTCAGTGTCGCCGGTGCGACGGCGGGCGCGAGCGTGCTGCTCGGCCAGTCCCCTGCGCGCGCCGACGTCTCGCCGACCTGGCCCGACGCATTCGATCCGAAATCGACCTCACCGATCTATCCGCCGCGCGACATGCCCAACGCCGGCGAGAAGGTCCATGAGTTTCGGCTCGAAGTGACCATCGCCACCCACGAGATCGTTCCCGGGATCGAGACTCACATGTTCGTGTTCAATGGGATGCACCCCGGGCCGGAGATACGCGTCCCTGAGGGAGAGTGGGTACAGGTCGAGCTCGTCAATAAGTCGCCGGAGAGCCACACCATACATTGGCATGGCATCTTCGTCCCGAATGAAATGGACGGCGTGCCCAACGGTACCCAATGGGCGGTTGGGCCGAACGAAACATTCCGCTACCTCTGGCGCGCCCAGCCCACGGGCACCCACTTCTATCACTGTCACGTGATGACGTCGCTGCATCAGACTGCAGGCCTCGTGGGCTCGCTGATTATCGAACCCGCGGACGACGTCGTCAAGCGCACCTTCAACTACGATCGCGAGTATACGCTTCTGCTCTCGGAGATCGACACCAACTGGGTGCGGGACAACCTCAATGCCATGGTGACTATGGGCATGACCATGGACACCTTGAACAAGAACCCGCGGCTTATGCAGGAGATGAGCGGGCGCATGATGGGTTGGTTCAAAGACAAGCAGGCCTTCCTGAAAGCGGTCAAGGATGGCTACGTCCCTCCCTACGCCACGCCGATGGCGGGAGCGAACCGTCCGATCACACCGAACTTCTTCATGATCAACGGCAAGGCCTATCCGATGACCGACTCGGTGCTAATAAAGACGGGAGAGACCATTCGCGTGCGACTGATCGGCGGCGGAATCATGCCGCACTACATGCATCTGCACGGTCATGATTTCTGGCACGTCTGCCAGGACGGCGCGCCGCTGGCCGCTCCCGTTCGGCTGAACACGATCCCTGTGAATCCGGGCACCACGGCGGACATCATCATTCAGGGCACGAACCCCGGCCACTGGCACTTCCACGACCACAGCGACGTCGCCACGTCGAATAACGGTATGACGCCCGGCGGCATGATGACGATGCTGATGTATGAGGACGCCGCCGATTACGGCATTGGCTTCGACGATGTTATACAGCTAAGCTCGTAACAATTCGGAATGTAGACCGGAATTAGTCGGGCAATGACAGGAGACTTTAGTGACGATTATTCAGCGTGCCGGGTATTGGTTAGCAGTGGCAAGTATCCTAACATTAATAGCCGGACGACCTGGGCATACGCAGGCGCAGCAGGCCCCAATCCCTGAGCAAGAAAGCGTCCAGCCGCAAATCGAGATCCTGGCTAGCGGCGTGACAACCCTCGACCTTGGAAGAACCGGCAACAACGCCGACGCCGGAAAATCCGACGACAGCCAGATCGACATTTCGGACTCGGCGCTGGCGATTGGCGCCGCCCAGCGGCTCTACCAGGGCGGAATCGGCAGCTTGACAGTGGGAGGCCTGGCGCTCGACCAGTCGAACACAGGCCAGGGCACGCAACTCTTTCTCAACCAGGCGTTGGCCGACTATCAGGCGCAATCGTTCGAATCCTATATTGGCCGCACCGACCAGCCGACTGCCCAGGTGGTGACGTTCCCGACACTACGCGGCGACGACCTGATCGATTTCACGAACTTGACCGACCCGTTCTCCAATGGCGACAACGTGGAGGAGCATCGGTACTCCGATGTGGCGGCGGTTACGACGAACCAGAACTTACGCACCTTTGAGAACTTTCACGCGCAGCACCTCATCGATAGCGCCTCGACAAGTACCGGCGACGCGAGCTTGAACTCGTATGGCGTAACGTTGCAGTACCTCAACCTGCCGACGCTCGAGGCCATCGAGCGGGTGGTCTCCTTCGGCGGTGGGTTCGAAGCGCGCTCGGTCGGCAACAGCGTCGGCGGTCATTCGGATGCCGCGTATGCCGGTGGCGTCATAAACTTGAAACCGAGCCTGACGAACCGGATCGACTTTCGCGTGCAGGACATAGCCACGTTCGGCAACAGCCTGTCGGCCTTCCACGACATCACCGACGGTTACCGAGCTGATTCCAACTCGGTGGCGGCCGCTATTCGATACCTGCACAGCCCCTTCGGCAAGCCTGCCTCAGAGCTGGCATTGACGGTCGGCTACAAAAACTACCAGCGCGTCGGGAATGCGAACGCGATAGGCCTTGCACTGACCGGCGCTCGGCGGCTTGGCGAAGGCTTCGACGCCGTAGCCCAGTACGGCTATCAGAAGCGCTCCGATGCCCTGGCAGCCATTTACGGCGGCTCGAAAGAGGAAAGCGCGGTCCAGATCGGCTTCGTGTTCGACTTCGACGCTACCTTCAACCGCAGCGTCGGCCCGCGCAGAACGCTGCTGAACCTGCAGCATCAGTACATTCCGGATTAGCCATGAAGATCGCAATTCGCATTATTCTCACAGCTGCCTTTGCCATACTCGCCTGCACCGCGCACGCTTCTCCCGCGCCGAAGCCGCCGTCTACGTCCGCGCCTGCAATGTCAGACATGTCCGATGGCGCAAACATGGACATGACACCGATCGCCATACCGCAATTGCCCGAAATCGGCGTGTACACCGCCACTGGTCATGAAGACTGGAAGGCGCGCACGGGCTTCGGACACAACGACGCCATGGTCGGCATGATGAACGAGATGATGATCGAAGGCTCCGGCACGGGCAAGATGAATATGGGCGCGATGAAAATGACCTTCGACGACAAAACCTTCGCCGACGACAGCGACACAGATATAGGTCCAGTTGTCGCACCCGCACCGCTGATCATGCCAACGCCGACCCATACACTGCAGTCAACGCCGGCAAGTCCAGCGCCGCCCGCTCCTGTGACTGCAGCCCCGTCGACACCTTCGCATCCTCCGGCCCCATCAACGGCCACGATGACGGCGCCGCCGGTAGAACCGCTCAAGATCGCTGGAATCATTGCAAAGTCGATCGTAGGCGAGAACCGGCTGTCGCTCACCGTCACCGATGCCCAGGGTTCGCCTGTGACCGCGGCAAAGATATCGGCGTCGGTGTCGATGATGTCGATGGACATGGGCACGTCGCATCCGCTGGTAAAGGAGGTCGGCGCAGGCAAGTATACGTCGACCGTCGAGTTCACGATGGCCGGTCCGTGGCGCGTGACGGTAACGGCTACACTTCCGAACACAGGCGTGTCGCAAGCGGCAGCGTTCGTATTCAACGCAAAATAATGCCGCAATTCATTGATAGCGCAAGACTTATCCGAAACAGAATACTAGGGCCGAATCGCAACTTTTAGTACGCCGTTTCGGCGGCTGCCGAACAGGTCGTAAGCCTCAGCAATCCGGTCCAGGGAAAATGAATGGGTCAGCAGGGGCGTCAGGTCCGCTCGACCGTGCTGAACGGTTTCGATGAGTCGACGCATCCGTTCCTTGCCACCGGGGCAAAGGGTGGTCACGATACGTTGGTCGCCCAGACCAGCGAAGAACGCATCGTCGGGAACCTGCAGCTTCCCGGAGTAGACGCCGAGACTCGAAAGCGTTCCCCCGGGACGCAAGCAACGCAGCGCATTCTCAAAAGTCTGCTGTGTGCCCAGGGCTTCAATTGCTACATCCGCACCGCCGCTCGTCAACCGCTGTACTTCGGCGACGACATCCTGCGAGCGGAAATCGAGAGCGACATCCGCCCCCATGCGTTTGGCCATCGCCAGGCGGTTCTCATCGCCGTCAACGCCGATAACGAGGGCCGCACCCATCAATCTTGCCCCGGCAGTCGCGCACAGGCCGATAGGCCCCTGCGCGAACACTACGACTGCGTCCCCTATCTTCACACCGCCTGATTCTGCTCCGCTGAAGCCCGTCGACGCAATGTCGGCCAGCAGAACAACCTGCTCGTCGCTAACTCCATCGGGGATCTTAGTTAGGTTCGCCTGTGCATAAGGGACAAGTAAATACTCAGCCTGAGAACCGTTGATGGTATTCCCAAACCGCCATCCCCCGATGGCCTCGTACCCGTCGCCATGCCCGCACTGGGAAAGGTGGCCGGAGAGGCAGCCGCGGCACTGTCCGCAGGGCGTGATGGCGCCGACCAGGACTCGGTTGCCAATCTCGTACCCTGTAACGCCTGGACCAAGCTCGTCGATAATGCCTACCGGTTCATGACCGATAATGAGACCCGACTTCACCGGGTATTCGCCGCGCAGGATGTGCAGGTCCGTACCGCAGATGGTCGTCAGTGTGATCTTAATCACGGCCTCACCGATGCCCGCGCGAGGTTTCGGTACTTCTTCGACACGGATGTCGTTTACGCCGCGAAAGACATTCGCACGCATTGTCTGCACTGTTGTTTCCTATTCCGCCGTCACACCGTGCGCTTGAAGGTGGGTCTGCTGGGTCCGTTCGAGTATCTCGTGAGCCCGCGCCGTGTCACCTGTGCTTCCATGCACCACAACGAGGAACTCCCCGGCTTGTAGGCGATCCTGGTACTTCAAAGCCTGCTCTCTAGGTACGCCGGCTGCCACGAGACCGGTGATCAGTGCGCCAATACCCGCGCCACCGATCGCGCCGGCGATCATTCCCGCCAGCGGGCCGAGCACAAATAGCGGGCCGACGACGGGGATCACAAACCATCCCATAGCGCCCCACATCAATCCGAAAATCCCTCCGAACCACGCTCCCGTTCCAGCACCTGCGGCAGCGGCGTCGGCCGGGCGATAGAACCCTTGGATGTCTTCACGTGTCTCGAAGTTCCGGCCGATGATTGAGATCTGGTTGATTGGTATGCCGTCCTGAGAAAGCCGGCGCACGGCCACTTCCGCATCGGAGTGGGTACGATAACTTGCCACGACCGCCTCGTCGAATGCGGTGGGACGCGTGTCCGTCGGTGTCGTGTTCATGAAAACGATCTCCTGTTGCTCCATACGCCTCGCGGCGTCATCCTGGAGTCGGCGCACCCGGTTGCGTAGGTATTTGGGGATACGTATTGATCCGGGTTGACAACACGTTGAGGTTCACGGCGCGCAGATTGCGGCTACGATGGCCTGCAATCTTCTTACCCCGATATTGAGAAATGGAAAACTGTTGATAAGTTGGAATGCTTGCCACACGAGTTCACCTCTTCGGGCTTGCGCGAGCTGATGACAGCGGACACGTGGCGACATTCTCAACGGACCTCGGCAAGAACGGTTTCTGGCGATCCAAAGTCGGGAAGAAGGGATATGCCGAGTTCAATGCCGCCAGGGACGCATCACCCGGAGTCCTATCAGTCCGAATTGGCCAACGCAGGCGGCATGCGAGGCTCGTCCAAGTAAAGGACGGATGTCATGACCGGAGACAAGGCTAAACCTGTCCGCCCGACAAAGAGATCGAACGGAACATGGACCGATCCCCGTCAACCCAGTACTGATGAGGGTCGGTCGGAACCGTTGGCGAATAGATCGATCAGTACGAAAACGCCGATAACAACCTACCAATGGGTCCTCGTAGGATCTTGTGCAGCGCTCTATGCAGTATGGGAGATCATCGACCACACCTGGCTGATGCATATCCCGATGATGGCAAACCACGGACTTGACGTTGCGGCCGCGGTCGTGATCGTTGCCGTCATGTCTGCGGCGGTCTTCAGTACTCTAGGAACCTATCAGAAGGCGTTAAGTAGACTCAACGCGGACCTGACGGTGGCCAACGCGGCACTGTCGAAACTCGAAGCGACACGTGATCAGCGACTGTTGGAATTGGCGCGCGACCTCAGTTTCGCGGTATCCGGACTGGTTGGGCAGGCTGAG
>Ga0206878_10372_pt1 | contig 14533 bp, 11 predicted proteins | sample Alteio_BWOrgCont_8_FD_152621 | JGI IMG/M metagenome (GOLD analysis project Ga0206878, IMG submission 152621) | Enriched cells from forest soil in Barre Woods Harvard Forest LTER site, Petersham, Massachusetts, United States -... | ecosystem: Environmental > Terrestrial > Soil > Temperate forest >... | reverse complement strand
GCTGATCTATAACCGTCCGCATATCTTCAATACTCCCAAGCTGGATTTTTCGGCGAGCGCCGGCTACACCAATTCGCAGGACGTGACCACCTATGCGGCGTCGCGACTCGAGGGCACAGTGCGATTGACGCAAAGGCCCAACATTCCGAACACGCTGATCTACCTGTTCACTTATCGCCGCGTAGTTGTGGATCCGAATAGCGTGCAGGTTGCTCCAGATGAGATTCCGCTGGTCTCAGAGCCGGTGCGTGTGGGCGGTCCAGGTTTTACTTGGATTCGCGACACACGACGGCCCTCTCCTCTGGACGCACAGGGGGGGACCTACACAAGTGCGCAGGAGTTTTTCACCGACAACATTTTTTCATCCGAGGCAAACTTCAACCGGTTGGATCTGACCAACTCAAGCTACTATGCCTTTGGTCAGCGTAAGTTTGTGCTGGCGCGCGTGACGCGCTTTGGTTATGAACGCTCCTTTGGCGCGGACCAGTACAGGTACATTCCGCTGCCGGAGCGGCTGTACGCGGGCGGAGCGCAGTCGCTGCGCGGCTTTTCCATTAATTCCGCCGGCCCCCGCGACTCGCTCACCGGTTTTCCGATCGGCGGCGCAGGCGCTTTCGTGAACAGCACCGAGTTCCGTCCTCCGAATCCCAAGCTGCCTTACTTCAACGACGCCCTGGGCTTCGTGTTATTTCACGACATGGGCAACGTCTTCAATAACTCGTCTGATATCTGGCCCAGTTTTATTCGTATCAAACAGCCGCACAGTTACACCTGCAAGATTCTGAACGAAGAACTGCAGTCCCAGGTTACGCGCGCTTCGAGCACGAATCCCACTGGCCTCTGCGACTTCAACGACTTCTCTCACGCAATAGGCCTGGGCCTGCGCTACCACACGCCGATCGGTCCCATACGATTCGACTTCAGCTACAATCTGAATCCTCCAATTTATCCGGTAATCGTCACGTACGGAACTTTGTCGAACGGTCAGCCGATACCGCCGCACGTGGGGCAGGCAAGCCACTTCAACTTCTTCTTCAGCATTGGGCAGGCTTTCTGATGAAACGGACGCTGGCATTTGTGGTCATCTTCGCAGCGCTGGCGCTGGGGCCGGCCGGTGCGCAAGAGGCGTCCGGGACGACTCAGCAGGCGGCGCAACCGGTGGTGCTCGATCGCGTAGTCGCCATTATCAATGGCGATGTGCTATTGCAGAGCGACGTGCAGGAGGAACAGCGTTTTGCGGCTCTCGAACCTTTTTCTGTGGCTCCGGGCACTGACACGCTCCAGCGCGCCGCACGCCGCTTGGCGAACCGCACGCTTATCCTGCAGCAGATGAAGGCGCAGCAGCAATTGAGCGACATGGTCACAGACGAACAGGTACAGCAAGCCCTGACCGATCTGCGCAATCACCTGCCGAAATGCAGGCAGTACCACTGCGCGACCGCCGAAGGATGGAAGGCATTTCTTGCCGCGAATGATCTGACGGAAGACGAAGTCGTGGTCCACTGGCGGCAGCGCCTTGCGATTCTGCGATTCATCGATCTGCGGTTTCGCAGCGGTATTCGCATTTCTAATGAAGAGATCGAGGCCTACTACCAGAAGTCGATTCTTCCGGTATATGAGCGCCAGCATGAGAAGCCGCCGACCCTCAGCGAGATCTCCGAGCGCATCCGGGAGGTCCTGTTGCAGCAGCACGTCAACGGATTGTTGCAGGATTGGCTTAAGAGTCTGCGCGATGAGGGCAGCGTACAGATTCTCGATCCGGCTTATGGACAGAGTTCCGGGAACGCGGAGGAGGACAATTGAGCACTCTGCCCGAGTCCGATTCGAACGGGCTTACTCCGGTGGCGCGACGTTCGCTATGGCGCCATTGGTGGAAGGTGGTACTCGCCTTGTGCGTACTGGTCGCGCTCATCGTGGGGGGAGCGGCATGGTATGCGAGCACGGCTCAATTTGAAAATCGGGTGCGTCAGGAGTTGATCTCGGTCCTCGAGCAAGCTACGGGTGGCCGCGTCGAGCTTGGAGTCTTCCGATGGCGCGTGCTGCATCTTGAATTCGAGGCCGATGACCTCACCATCCATGGACTGGAGGCGATGGGCGAAGCTCCATATGCGCATGCGGACCGTATATACGTGCGCGTGAAGATCCTTTCCTTCCTTCGAACAAAGATTGGGTTGAATTATCTTGAAGCCGATCATCCGGCGATTCACTTCATCGTGTACCCGGATGGCTCGACGAATCAGCCGCGGCCGAAAGTTGCGAGTACGAGCAACACGTCGGTCACGGACACGATCTTTGACCTGGCGGTAGATCGCGCCGAGGTGAAAGACGGCGTAGCGCTCATTAACCAGCAGGCGATTCCGTTCAACCTCGCAGCGAATAACCTTGGCGTCACCGTGAAGTATGTGTCTCCGGTTGTCCCGAGAGGACGTGATCGCTATGAGGGAACGATCCATGTCGAGGATTTGACAGCGCAGCGTGGCAAGGCGCCGCTCATTCACTCGCAGCTCGATGCGAAAGTAGAAGTCGGACGCAACGAGGCGAATTTGCAATCGTTCCGGTTACAAACTGGGCGCTCCATGCTTGAGGGCAGCGCGTCTGTGCAGGACTTTGCCAATCCGCAATGGAAAACGACGCTCAACGGCAAGGTTGACGTCCGCGCCTTAGAGGCACTAGCGGCGATTCCCGGACTGGATACGGGCTATGTCGAGGTGCAGCTCACCGGGCAGGGGACGAAGACCACTTTCATCGTCGATGGCCAGGGCAAAGTGACTGACGGCACGTACCGCACGGGTACGATTCACCTGGTGGGCTTGAACGCGAAGACCACAATTCACATTACGGACGACGAGCTTGCCCTGACGAACGCCCAGGCGAAGCTGCCTGGTGGCGGCACCGTGGATGGTACCCTGCGCATTGTCCATTGGCTCAACACGACGCCAGAGGCCCCTCCCGTGAAACCGGCTGCAACTCGCGCGGTGCGGAAAGCCGCTGCGATTGCCCCGGCCAGCAGCCAGCCACAGGGAATTGTGCGCGCGCGCATCAGCGGAATGACGGTCGTGTCGATCATGTCCGTTGTCGCGTCCCCCGGCGATCGCGATCTCGGATTCGACGCGATGGTTAACGGCCCGGTGAATGTCGACTGGAAGGGCGACTCCGATGCATATGTCACCGATGGGAAGCTTACACTGACCGCGCCGGTGCATGCCGCTCCGGGGTTGGTCCCGCTTAATGGAACCGTGGATGCGCAGTATCTGAACGCCAGAGGAATCGTGAACATTCGCAACTTTATCGTACAGACTCCGGGGACACAGTTGCAAGTAACCGGTGCGCTGGGGGTGTATCCGATCACTCGCCCCTCCGCGATGCAGGTGGACCTTACCACTTCCAATCTTGGTGAGTTTGATCGCACGCTCACCACGCTTGGCCTTGCTGCGCGAGGCAAGACCGGCGTACAGGCGATACCCGTGGCATTGCGCGGCCACGCAGCCTTCCAGGGAACGATCACGCGCAGCATTCTCGTGCCCGATGTGAAGGGCCATCTGAGCGCCACGGACTTCGACATTGTGTACAGCTCTCTCCCCGCGGAAGCGCACCTCGCACGGGAGGCGGTAGAGAGTGTCAGCGAAGCCCGCCAGCAGGTGAAACACACGATCCACTGGGATTCGCTGGACGCGCAGGCGGAGTACGCGCCTGAGCTCGTTTCCGTCGAGCAGGCCTCGCTGATGCGCGGCGCAACAACGATCCATATTTCAGGTGCGGTGCACGCCCACCAGATCACGCCGCGTCATCTCGCGTTCGACGAAGACTCGGCTATTCAGGTGGACGCCAGTGTCCGAGCGGCTGCACTCACAGATGTGCTTCAGACTGTGGGCGAGGATCTGCAGGTTACGGGAACTGTGAATCTGGAAGCGCACGCGAGCGGCCAGGTGGATAACCTGAGCGGCGGCGGCCATCTTGCCGCGCAGGGCGGCAACATCTACGGCGAGCCTTACCGGAGCCTTAACGCCGATCTGCGCTTCGCCGGAAGAGAGATCGAAGCCACGCATCTCACCTTTTTGCAGGATGGCGGCAAGGTTACAGGGGATGGCGGGTACGACATTTCGGCTGAGTCCTTCCATTTCAAGGCACAGGGCACAGGGTTTGATCTCGCGCACATCCAGCGGCTGAAAAATCCAAAGTATCCAGTCGGCGGTCTGTTCGCTTTTGAAGCACATGGCGACGGGACGTTGAAGAATCCGAACGTCGAGGCGAATCTTCACCTGTCGCGCCTGAATCTGGCGGACAAAGCGGGAGGAAACATGGATGCAACCGCCCATACGGAGGGCGGCCTGCTCCTTGTGGATCTGAACGCACACATGACCAATGCGTCCTTTCAGGTGCACGGACAGACGCAGCTGAGCGGCGACTACCAGACGAAGGCTCGCCTCGCGCTCGACAGCCTGGACGTGGATCCCATCCTGCAGACCCTCAGTGTGCACGGCGTGAGCGCCCACTCTTCGATCACGGGAATGGTCAATGTCGCTGGACCGTTGAGGCACCCCCGCCTGCTAAGCGGTGACGCCACGATCGAGCAGTTCTCGCTCGCGCTGGCCGGAGTTCCCCTAAAGACTGAGGGCGCTCTGCATGCGACGCTCATCACCGGCCGTCTACACCTCGACCCGTTTCATGTTGTCGGCGACGACACCGACCTGCATGCGCAGGGCTCGGTCGGATTTCTGGACGGTTCGCATGACCTGGACCTGCATGGAAACGGCTCCATCAGCATGAGGCTGGCCCAGACGCTGGACGCCGATATTACGTCGTCGGGCCACGTGGACTTCAATGTGGACGCAGTCGGTACCTTCCAGCGCCCGAGTCTCACCGGTCAGGTGAAATTCACGAATGTCGCCATGGCGCTCCAGGATTTCCCGAATGGCCTGAGCCAGATGAACGGCACTCTGGCATTCGATCAGGATCGGCTGGATGTGAAGGATCTGTCCGCAGTGAGCGGCGGCGGAAAGCTGCAGTTGGGCGGCTTTATCACCTATCAGCAGGGGTTGTACGGCGATCTGACTGCGACCGCCAAGGACGTCCGCATCCGTTATCCGCAGGGTGTGAGCTCGATGGCGGACGCCAAATTGCGCCTGCAGGGTACCCAGAGTTCGTTGCTGTTGAGCGGCAATGTGACCATCACCAGGTTCGTGATCGGCAGCGATCTCGACCTTGCGGCATTGAGTGCTCCCGGCAGTGTCAGCCTACCGCCGGATCCGAATGCGCCCTCCAATCATCTTCGTCTGGACATCCACATCGTATCGGCGCCGCAGCTCGATTTTCAGAACTCATACGCCAAGCTGGCCGGCGACGTCGACCTGCGGGTTCGCGGCACCCTCGCCCAGCCGTCGTTGCTGGGTCACATCGCGATCACGGAAGGCAGCGCCACCTTCGCCGGGACAAAGTATGAGCTGCAGCGGGGTGACATCTATTTCACCAATCCCGTCCGCATCGATCCGTTGATCGATCTGACTGCGACGGCCCGCGTCGAAGATTACGACATCACCATCGCCATGAATGGAACCCCTTCGAAGCTGTCACCGACCTTCCGCTCCGAGCCCCCCTTGTCGGAACAGGATATCTTCAGCCTGCTGGCCATGGGACGCACGCAGGAAGAGCAGCAGATCTACTCAATGCAACAGCAGGCGGCCGGGGCAAACTCGACGGCAGATGCTCTGCTGGGCGGGGCGCTGAACGCCACGGTCAGCAGCCGGATACAAAAGCTCTTTGGCGGCGGCAGCGTCAAGATCGACCCAAGCTATGTGACCGGCACAGGCAACTCCTCCGCGCGCATCACCGTCGAGCAGCAGGTTGCGAAGAACGCCACGCTGACCTACGCGACCAACGTCAATTCGACACAGGAGCAGCTCATCCAGGGTCAGGTGAATCTCACACAGAACGTGTCCGTGCAGGCGGTGCGCGATGAATCCGGTGTTTTCAGCTTCATTGTCAAACTTCGCCGGCGCTACAAATAGCGTCTGGTGGCATCGAATTATTTCGGTTAAGATGGCATCTCATTACAACTTGAGGCATCTTGCCGATACGAGAACTCCGGGATCGCATCCCGACCACGGCCAGAACGGGTTCGCTGGCGATAAATCAGGCTCGGCCGGCCAGCCAGGAGGGTTTTGAGGTGAGAAGGACGAAACGCAGTCTGATTCCAGTTTTTGTGATGTTGTTGCTGTTGAGCGGGTCTGCGGCAGTATCTCGACATGTGATCGCTGCGGCCCAAAGCCCGGATGACAACAGTCTTCGCGCCGAAATCATGAACAAGGCTTTGAACAAGTCGCAGTTCAAGAACATTCAGGTAGCGGTGCAGAACGGCGTGGCAAAGCTCACGGGGACCGTCGATGTCTTTTCTCAGAGGGAAGACGCCGACAAGAGGGTGCATAAGGTCAAGGGCGTTACTGCTGTCGACAATGAGATTGAAATCGCCGGCCCTGAGATCTCGGATCCGGAATTACAGAACAAGCTGGTGAGAGCGATTTCGCTCGATCGAGTCGGCTATGGCACTACTGCCTTCAACGCCATCAGCGTGAGTGTCAACAATGGAGTCGTGACCCTTGGCGGCACCGCCTATGGTCCGGTCGACGCCGATTCAGCCGTGGCCGTGGCGTCCAATGCCAAAGGCGTGAAAGACGTGATCAACGAAATCCAGGTCGACCCGGTTTCGCCCATGGATGACCGGATTCGTCGAGCCGTCTATCGTGCAGTTTACGGATTCCCCTCGCTGAACCGGTACGCAATTGATCCGGCACAGCCCATCCGCATCTCTGTGCAGAACGGCAACGTCACACTTTACGGAGTCGTCGACCGCCAGGCGGACAAGGACGCGGCGGGCATCCGAGCCAACAGTGTTCCGGGTGTCTTCAAGGTGACGAACCTGTTGCAGGTTGCCGGCCAGCCAGAAAAGAATTGAGCATCGACGCAATTGATTTAACCGAAAGCCCTCGCCAAGCGCGGGGCCTTTCATTTCCGCTTGGATAAACTAAGTACATGGCTTTCTTTCGTAGCATCGGCGTAACGCTGGAGATGATCAAGTGGGAGCACTCGATCTTCGCGCTGCCCTTCGCGCTCACCGGAGCTATGCTGGCCGCGGGCGGCGTGCCGCATCCCGTGCAGATTTTCTGGATCATCGTGTGCATGGTAACGGCGCGATCGGCGGCCATGGCCTTCAATCGCTGGGCCGACGCGTCACTCGATGCGGCGAATCCCCGCACCCGGTCCCGCGCCATCCCTGCCGGTCTGCTTACACGCAGATTTGTCGGCGGATTCACCTGTGTGATGGCGGCTCTCTTTGTGCTCGCTGCCGGCCAGTTGAACCGCTTCACGCTTCTACTCTCGCCCGTGGCGCTGGCTGTGATCCTGGTTTACTCCTACACGAAGCGCTTCACGCGCTGGTCGCACTTGGCGTTAGGCGTCGCTCTGGGGACTGCTCCCACCGCGGCCTGGATTGCGATACGCGGCTCACTCGACTCGCGCATTCTGATCCTCACGGTTGCAGTGATGTTCTGGGTTGCCGGATTCGATCTTCTATACGCATGCCAGGATGCAGGACATGACCGCGATGCCGGGCTTTTCAGCGTGCCTTCGACGTATGGGGTGACCGCAGCCTTTTGGCTTGCCCGCGCGATGCATCTGGTGATGCTTGTACTGCTGGTGTGGCTGGTGCGCGTCTTCACCCTGGGGCCGGCCGCGTTGATCGGAGTCGCGGTGGTCGGCGCTCTGCTGCTCTACGAGCACCTGATCGTGTCTCCGCGCGACCTGCGCCGGTTAAACGCGGCCTTCTTCACCATGAACGGCGTAATCTCCGCCGTCTTCTTCCTGTTTGTCGCTGCGGATTTACTCCTGCGTCGTTAAGCAGGCAGAGATCGCCCCCAAATGAAAGAGCCCGCGGCATGCACCGTGGGCTCTCGTATCTACTCTTGCATCTCTCGCTGGGAGGGGAATTAGCTTAGGCTGGACGACGCTCTCTGATCCGGTCGTTTTCCCTTGCTTCATCGATCCGATCGTTCACTTTATCCTTGATGTTCTGGACGGTGTTGACGACGTTCTCGCGGGCGTTCGTAGCGCTCTGCTCGCTCTCATGCTTGTGGCGATCGGCAGTCTGCTGGGCCGCGTTCTTCACGTTGCCCCAGGTTTCCTTGGCGGCACCCTTTACCTGATCGGCGACGCCCTGATTCGCCATCCCCTGGTTTCCAACCGCTTCTCCAACTTTCTCCTTGACCTTGCCGGTCATCTGATCGATTTTTCCGCTTACCTGGTCCTTGTTCATGACGCTACCCCTCTGTGGTGTGTGACAGAACTGTCGTGCATGCGTCCCATCGAGTTGTCGTGCGTTGTCGTTTAGAGGGCTGATCGCCGTCCGCCGATGAGCTGGATCAACAAGACCACTAACGCGATCACCAGCAGAATGTGGATGTATGCTCCGATTGCGTGGAAACTGACCAAACCGACTAGCCACAGCACAAGCAGAATTACAAAAATGGTCCACAACATGACGTTCGTACCTCTTCTTTCGTGGGTGATCTACTTCTTACGAAGAGATATGGTGCGCACTTGCCGAATAGGGTTGCCGTACAATCGAAAATTTGAGGATCGAAGCGCGCAATGCACGTCGCCATTCAGGGAGAGCTGGGCTCGTTCAGCCACGAAGCAGCATTAAGATTTTGCCCTCAGGCAACCATTCTTGCCTGTGCGCTGTCGCCTGAAGTTTTCTCCGGCGTCACCGAAGGTCGCGTAGATGCGGCTGTGATCCCAATCGAGAACTCGCTGGCGGGATCGGTAGTGGAGCATTACGATCTGCTGCTCACACACGATGTCTCGATCGAGCGCGAGTTGCTGCTTCGCATTCGCCATAACCTGATCGCCGTGCCGGGTACCAGCATCGAGCAGATTCATCGTGTGTACTCTCACCCGGTGGCCCTGGCGCAATGCCGCCGCTTTCTGGAGCAGCATCCGCAGATCGAAGCCATCCCTTTCTATGACACGGCGGGCAGCGTGAAGCAGCTGGTGGAGTTGCGCGATCGCTCCTCGGCCGGAATTGCCAGCGCCCAGGCGGCAATTCACTACGGAGGGGAGGTTCTCGCCGCCGAGATCGAGGACAATCCGGAGAACTACACACGGTTTTTCATGATTCGGCGTCGGAGCGAAGTCGGAGTCGATCCGGCAGCGGACAAAGTGAGTCTGGCTTTTACAGTTGAAAACCGTCCGGGAACGCTAGTGACCGCGCTCCAGGTTTTCGCCGGTCAGGGTACAAACCTGACCAAGATCGAGTCTCGTCCCGTGCATGGGCAGCCATGGCAGTATGTGTTCTACGCTGATTACCAGCTCTCGACGCCGAACTCGGCCGATGCAGCGCTGAAAATGCTGGCCCAGCACTGTTCGATGGTTAAGGAACTGGGCCGGTACCATTCCGGGCTAAGGGAAGGCTGAGGGGCATCAACCTTGAGAGTGAAGTTGCCGATGAACTTTGAGTCGGGAACGGGGCTTCATTGCAATACGTAGACGCATCTAAAGCGGCAGGAATGGGGCCCTTTTCACAATATCTGGAAGAAAGACTGCGACCTAAGATGTTGAAATTAAAAGCGACTGGGCGCAATCTATAAGAACCTTGCGACTATATTAGATGTGCTGCGTCTAATAGCTAATAATCTGATAAGAAGGCACTCAATGGCCAGCGATTTCCTAAGTGAGATTCACCCAAGTACACCCAAACGGCGCGACGAAAACGGCGAAGGCAGATCCCTGCCGGTTCTTCCTGTTCGCGATACCGTTTTGTTCCCCCACGCTGTACTGCCCCTGACTGTAGGTCGCGAGAGCTCCATCCAGTTGATTCAGTCGCTCGGTGATGAGAAGACGATTGTGGTAGTGGCTCAGCGCGACGCGCGTATGGACTCGCCCCAACCCACCGATCTATATGCGTATGGCACACTGGCGACCGTCCATAAAGTCGTAAAGATGCCGAACCAGAGTCTCTTCGTCTTTACCGAGGGCACGGAGCGCGTGAAGCTCGGCATGTTCTCGCAGATCGAGCCGTTCATGACCGCCTCGGTCGAGCCGGTTCCGGAGATTGTTCCCGAGAAGGGCTCGGAGAGCGAGGCGCTGCAGCGTAACGTTCTGTCGGAGTTCCAGCAGATTGTCACCTCTTCTCCGACGTTGTCGGACGAGTTGCAGACGATCGCCATGAATATCGAGGATCCCGGCCGCCTGGTCGACTTCATCGCGTCGTCACTGCCGTTCCTGGCTACGACCGACAAGCAGGAGCTGCTCGAAACGCCCGACGTCACCGCGCGCCTGGAGCGCATCAACAAGCACCTTGCCAAGGAGCTCGAAGTTCAGCAGCTGCGCAACAAGATCCAGTCTGAAGTGCAGGACCAGGTGCAGCAGTCGCAGCGCGACTACTATCTGCGCGAGCAGATGAAAGCGATCCAGAAGGAGCTCGGCGACGCCGACGAGGGGCAGAAGGATATCGAAGATCTGCGCGAGAAGATCGAAGCCGCGGGCATGCCGGAAGAGGCGAAGAAAGAGGCTCTCAAGGAACTGAACCGCCTTTCGCGCATGTCGCCCATGGCCGCCGATTACTCCCTCACGCGTAACTACATCGAGTGGCTTGCAGTGTTGCCGTGGTCGAGGTCGTCGGGCAGCGAAGTGGATATCGTAAAGGGCAAGCAGATCCTCGACGAGGACCACTACGACCTGAAGAAAGTCAAGGACCGCATCCTCGACTACCTGTCTGTCCGCCGTCTAAAGCCGGACATGAAGGGGCCGATCCTTTGCTTCGTCGGACCTCCGGGCGTCGGTAAGACCTCGCTCGGCCGTTCGATTGCGAAAGCGTTAGATCGCAAGTTCCAGCGCATCTCGCTCGGCGGCATGCACGACGAGGCTGAGATTCGCGGCCATCGCCGCACCTACATCGGAGCGCTGCCGGGCCAGATCATTCAGAACCTGCGCCGCGCCGGCACGAACGATCCCGTGTTCATGCTCGACGAGATCGACAAGCTGGGCCGCGATTTTCGCGGCGATCCGTCTTCGGCGCTGCTTGAGACGCTTGATCCGGAGCAGAACAACACCTTCCGCGACAACTATCTTGACCAGCCCTTTGACCTGTCGAAGGTGCTCTTCATCTGCACGGCGAATCAGCTCGATCCGATTCCCCCTCCGCTGCTTGACCGCATGGAGATCATCGAGCTGCAGGGCTACACGGAAGAGGAGAAGTCGCACATCGCGTTCCGCTACCTCATCCCGCGGCAGATCAAGGAGAACGGCATCCAGCCGGACAACATCGAGTTCCCTGCGGACTCGGTCGGCTACATCGTGCGCCATTACACCCGCGAGGCGGGTGTCCGTAAACTTGAGCAGCTCATCGGCACCGTCTGCCGCAAGCAGGCGCGCCGGATCGCCGAAGGCCTGACTGACAAACTAACCGTCACGCGTGAAGTGATTCAGGAATTCCTGGGCGGCATTAAGGTTCGTGTGGACACGGAGATCGCCGAGCGCACCAAGCGTGCAGGCGTGGCCGTTGGTCTTGCCTGGACGCCGGCGGGCGGCGACATCCTGTTCATCGAAGCCAACCGCATGAAGGGCAAGGGCGGTTTCAAGATGACGGGACAGATTGGCGAGGTCATGCAGGAATCCATGCAGGCCGCGCTCACCTGGGTCCGCTCCAACGCCACGTCGCTGGGACTGACGGAAGACTTCACTAACGATACGGATATTCACATCCACGTACCGGCGGGAGCCATTCCCAAGGACGGTCCCTCGGCTGGCGTGACCATGGCCACGGTGCTGGTTTCGCTCATGACCGACACGCCGGTTCGGCCGCTGACCGCCATGACCGGCGAAATCACGCTCAGCGGAAACGTGCTACCCGTAGGCGGCATCAAGGAGAAGTTCCTTGCTGCCAAGCGCGCCGGAGTGAAAGACGTGATTCTACCCGCCGAAAACCGGCAGAACGTGGAAGAAGATCTGATGCCCGAACAGATCGCCGGTGTCAACATCCACTACGCAAGCCGGATCGAAGATGTGCTCGCCGTCGCGCTGCCGAAATCGGCAGCCGAGGAAAAGAAGGACGAGCAGGTAAGGGAAGAAGTCCTCGAGCACGCGAGTGCCTGAGACAAGATGGCCGCGCGGGAAATCATCCGTGCGGCCTTTATCTTTGCTTCATCATCAGTCCTCGTAGAGATCCCACACCGCAGTCGAGTCAAGCACAAAGCCTTCAACTGGGCCGGTTCCCGCAACCTCGTCTCCCGTTTCCACACGCGGCGCTTTATCAGGCTCGTAGACGTAAACTTGCCGCCTGCGCGGGTCGACTAGCCAGCCCAACTTCGCGCCATTGGCGATCCAGGTCTCCATCTTCTCTTTCAGTGCCGGCAGGCTGTCAGAGGGAGACAGAAGCTCAATGACAAAAACAGGTGTCAGATGCAGGAAGTGTTTCCGGTCTTCCCTCGTCAGGCCGCGGAGCTGCTCTTCGGTTACATAACCTCCATCCGGCGAAAGGGAGGCCCCGTCGGGAAGAAAGAAGCCAGTGTTGTTGTCGAGGACGCGACCCTTCCGATGCTGTTTCCACCACGCTCTTAACTGGTGTTGATCTCTCCGTTGCCACTGTCGAAGCCTGTTGGTGGATTCACTACGATCTTGCCTTCTTTCGTTCGTTCCAGCTTCACCAGTTCGTTCGCCATGCTCATCCGCTCGAACTCCTCGTCCGTGAGTGGCGGATCGAAAACTACGGTATTCTGCAGCTTCGGGATCGGGATTTCGAGGATGGTGCTCATGACCATTATTCTAACGCTGATACGCAACGCTCGTTACCAACTCTGAGCCCGGTTCATGCTGACTATCGGCCACTCTACGCTGCCCATTGAGAGATTTCTCACCATCCTTCGTGAAAACGGCGTGCGCGTGCTGGCCGACATCCGCACCATTCCCAAATCACGCCACAATCCTCAGTTTGCGCAGGAGAATCTTGCTCCCGTGTTAGCCGACGCCGGCATCGACTACCGCTGGCAGAAATCGCTCGGCGGTTTGCGCCACGCCCGCAAGGACTCCATCAATACCGGCTGGCGCAACGCAAGCTTCCGGGGATATGCCGACTACATGCAGACTCCGGAGTTTGCCGCCGCTGTTAACGAATTGTTGGACACCACTCACCACACCGACACGGTGCTCATGTGCGCTGAAGCCGTGCCCTGGCGCTGCCACCGTTCTCTGGTCGCCGACGATCTTACTGTTCGCGGCATTCCCGTCGAGCACATCTACTACGACTCGGCGGGAAAGAGTCGTCGCGAGCCACACAAGCTAACGTCATTTCTTCGCGTGCAGGAGGAGCGCCTCTGGTATCCCGCTGGAGACGATCTTTTTGCCTCTTTGCCTATACTTCTACAGGCGCAGGAATCGCCGGAGCCGCCAACTGTTTCCGCATCGGCTGGCGCTTCCAGTAAGTCAGCGAGCGCCAGATCCACTCAAAGGGCCCAAACTGGAAGCGGTCGAGCCACCAAGGCGAAATAATCAGCTGTGCCGCCCAGACGGCCAGCACAATTCCGAACTGACCGACGCGACTTATCTTGCCATAAAGCCCGAGTCCCCATCCGTAAAAGAGAAACGTGCAGACGAAGGTGTGCGTCAGGTAATTCGTGAACGCCATCCGGCCCACCGCGCCCAGCCGCCGCCGTGCTCCCGGCAGCCATCCCTTCTGGCAGAGGAGCGTTACCAGGCCGATCCAGAACAGGCAGACCAGCAGGCTCGCCCAGTAGTTGTACTGGAAGTCGAGAAAAAAGCTCTGGCGGAGATCCCAGTGATGGGCAAACTCCTGGTGCACGCCAAAAGCGATGATCGGAATACCCGCAAGGAGTCCGAGCGCGATGAACCAGCCGTAGACCCGTGCCGGCACCTTGACGCTGAATACTCCCAGCTTGAACAGCCCCATGCCCACCAGCATCAGCCCATAGGCACGCCAGAAGGCCAGGAAGATATTCCCCTGGATCTGATTGCCGAGGTTCTCGATCGCGCGTTCCTTCTCCTCGCCCAGCCAGCCGACACGATGCACCGCGAGTTCTTTATCGAGCTTGGCCTGCGAGGGCATCCACATGTTCTCGCGCATGTCGTCGACCGACTTCTTCGGCCAGTAGGGCATCGACGCGTAACTTCCCACAAATAACAGAGACGACACGGCCGTAAATAGCAGCCCGGAGATGATCAGTGTCCTGGGACGCCACTTCCGGGACAAATATGCCACCATCCCGCCCAGCGCATAGGTGAAGAGTATGTCTCCCGTCCACAGCAGGTAGCCATGCAGGCATCCGAACAGCGCCAGCCACCCCATGCGCCGGTAGTGGATCGGCCGGGACCGCTGCCCCGAAGCCTCGATGCGGCTGGTCATCAGCAGAACCCCCGCGCCAAACAGCAGCGAGAAGATCGACATGAACTTCAGATCGGCGAAAAGCATACAGACGTACCAGACGGCATAATTCAGCCCGTGGAGGTCGCCATAAGCCGTCGGATTCAT
>Ga0206878_10371_pt1 | contig 14562 bp, 12 predicted proteins | sample Alteio_BWOrgCont_8_FD_152621 | JGI IMG/M metagenome (GOLD analysis project Ga0206878, IMG submission 152621) | Enriched cells from forest soil in Barre Woods Harvard Forest LTER site, Petersham, Massachusetts, United States -... | ecosystem: Environmental > Terrestrial > Soil > Temperate forest >... | reverse complement strand
GGTTAGTATCAATCTGCACCAGCTTTTGTTTTTCCTTCAACATGGCCAAAAAATCCTTAGCCTCCATAGGTGGAAGTCCACGGTAAGAACGTATTTCACTAACTGCGGTCTTTAAAAAGTTGATAGTGCTTACACCTGGTATTTCAATAGGATATTGAAAAGCGAGAAAAACCCCTTCCTTTGCTCTTTCATCAGGAGACAATTCCAGAATATCCTTCCCATTGAAAAGTATAGAACCTTCTGTTACTTCGTATTCTTCTTTACCTGCAATTACAGATGCCAATGTGCTTTTACCGGCTCCGTTAGGGCCCATAATAGCATGCACCTCTCCTTTATTTACTTTCAGGTTTAGGCCCTTCAGTATTTCTTTACCTTCTACAGATACCTTAAGGTTTTTGATTTCGAGCATTCTATTGTTCGTTTTTAACTTTTAGTTTTTAGTTTACCCTACACTACCCTCAAGACTCACAGCTAAAAGCTTTTGAGCTTCCACTGCAAACTCCATGGGGAGTTTATTCAGCACATCCCTGCAATAGCCGTTTACAATTAATCCTATTGCTTTTTCTGTATCTATACCACGCTGGTTACAGTAAAATATCTGGTCTTCTCCTATCTTGGATGTAGTTGCTTCGTGCTCTGCAATCGCTGATTTTTCTAATATTTCTATGTAAGGAAAAGTATGCGCACCGCAAAGATCTCCCATCAAAAGAGAATCGCACTGAGAAAAATTTCTTGCATTGGTTGCTCCCCTGTTAATACGCACCAGTCCCCGATAGCTGCTATTGCTCTTTCCGGCTGCAATACCTTTAGATACAATAGTGCTCTTAGTATTTTTGCCAATGTGGGTCATCTTGGTACCCGTATCAGCTTGCTGCATATTATTGGTAACAGCAATGGAATAAAACTCTCCAACCGAATTATCTCCTTTAAGTATTACACTGGGGTACTTCCATGTAATAGCAGAACCAGTTTCTACCTGTGTCCAGGATATTTTAGCATTTGCACCCAGGCAAATACCCCGCTTGGTAACAAAATTGTAAATACCGCCTAAACCTTCCTTATTGCCGGGATACCAGTTTTGCACGGTTGAGTATTTTACTTCAGCATCTTTATGTGCTACAATTTCTACCACTGCTGCATGCAATTGGTTTTCGTCACGCATAGGTGCAGTGCAACCCTCCAGATAACTACAATAAGCTCCTTCATCAGCTATGATAAGCGTACGTTCGAACTGTCCTGTGCCCGCAGAATTTATACGGAAATAAGTAGACAGCTCCATTGGACAACGTACCCCTTTGGGTATATAGCAGAATGAACCATCTGTAAATACAGCAGAGTTGAGAGCTGCAAAAAAATTATCGGTTACAGGCACCACAGAGCCAACATATTTTTTAACCAGGTCAGGATGTTCTTTTACAGCTTCGCTAAAAGAACAGAATATAATTCCAAGCTCAGAGAGCTTTTCTTTAAAAGTTGTTTTAACAGATACGCTATCTATAACAGCATCCACCGCCACATCCATGCCTGATAAACGCTTTTGCTCTTCCAGGGAAATACCAAGCTTTTCGAAAGTGCGCAATAGTTCCGGATCAACTTCATCAAGACTCTTTATCTCTTTTTTCCTTTTAGGAGCTGCGTAGTAACTAATGCCCTTGTAGTTTATTGGGGGATACTTAAGATGAGCCCAATGCGGCTCCTTCATAGTCTCCCAATGTTTGTATGCTTTCAGCCTCCATTCAAGCATCCATTCAGGTTCTTCTTTTTTAGCAGATATAAAGCGGATGATATCCTCGCTCAGTCCGGGCGGAACAATATCGGTATCAATGTTGCTTGTAAAGCCCCATTTATACTCGCTCGAGGTTATCTCCTCCAATATCTTATCTGAACCTGCCATTTGAGGTTAATTAATCTTGTATGCGTTAATAGCTTTAAACAGCGAAGCTTTCGCCACAGCTACAGGTGCGGTTAGCATTAGGATTGCTAAAGGCAAATCCCTTTCCATTCAATCCACCGCTGTATTCCAGTTCTGTGCCTACCAGATAAAGGAAGCTCTTTTTATCTACTACTATTTTAACTCCCTTATCCTCAAACATTTTATCGTCTGGAGATAATTGGGTATCGAATGTCATTTTATATGAGAGCCCTGAACAACCGCCACTTTCTACGCCAACGCGTAAAAAACTTTCAGCGGGTTTATTCTCTTCCTTCATCAGGTGCACCAACCTTTCTTTTGCACTTTCCGAAACAGTAATCATGATCTTTTGTGTTTAGCCCACAAAGTTACGAATAATATAGGAGAAAAGGGATAAAAGTTTGGTCCTGGAGGTAACCACTATGATACTACATCAATCCCATGATAATGAGGATATTTACCCGTCTTAGTGTATTACAGTAATTTTCTTCACTACTACACCGTCATCATTACTCATCACCAGGCAATACAGACCTTGAGCCAAACCTGAGGTATTTATATTGTAGGTGTCATTACTTGCTTTCACTAATTTCTCATATACCAAGGCTCCCATTTCAGAGTACAGGCGTATTTCTTTATCCTTATTTGAATTGGTAAGCTGTGAAATAATCACCTCAGAATTTGCAGGGTTGGGATACACCTTGTAGTCAATATCGGTTGGTGTGATCTCGTCAATATCTAATGGACCGCCTACGGTGAAATTCTGTATAGCTGATGTACCGAAATCGGGCTGAAACGTAAGAAAGGCAGTAGCGGGCGAAAGGCGGTAAAACTGTAGCGAACCATTACCATCGCTGTTGGCAAAGAAAGAAAGGCCGTCTTTCCCTGCATCATCAATTTCAAAATGATAGCACCCAGCTTGTAGAGACACCGTATCCCGGTATGTAGTATTGTTTGCAAAACCCGACTTTTGATGAACTATATTGCCTTGGTCATCAGCTATGAAATAAGAATCCTCAGAGGCCGCACTATTTGTAAGAAGCCTTATAACAAAAGAGGAACTGTAGTTAGGAAGCGTGGTAAAAGGTGTAACTAAACTATCATTATTCGCATACATATCTTGTGCTCCATTAGGATTGCTAACCTTAGCCCTGAAAAGATGGCTGGCACCACCAAGGCTCACTGCAGGAAGCGTTACAAGGTTAGTGTCATTAAATAATAGATTACCCGTCCAATGATAAGTACCGGTAGCGCCGCCTAAAGAACCATAAATAATATCCAGGCTTGTTATAGGTGTCGAACCCGTATTACGTATAACCACTTGTGGGTTACATGCCGGATTAAATCTGCTGTATAATGGGTTAGTTGTAGGGGCAAGAATATCGTCCAGTGAGGCATCTAGGCTAAAGTTAATAGGGCCATAATATATAAGCTCAGATCCTATGGTATAAATACTTCCACCATTGGGACTGGTATATGGATCCATACTCATTAAAATGGTGTCCACTGTATTGGGTGTAACATAAGGAGTTAGATCATCCTCATAAGGAGTAATGAGTTCTCCAGGACACCAGTTGGCGCGATCATATAACCAGGTACCCGCTTGATGATACAATGGGTTTAGTCCGCACAGATCTCTCCAAACATAAGGGGTAAAATGCTCAACACTGTTTATTTTTATGTGCTGGTAATTGGCACAAAACTCTGTACAGTTATTATTGTCTTCTCCATGCCCTGTTTGTAATACTCTCAATCTTACCGCTGAAGCAGCACTATCTATTTTAACAGGCACCGGTACCAGGTAATTCGAAATTGGATTTCCCGAACTACCATAAGGGAAAGAGCCTGTCCACATTAATTTGGTCTTATATGCATTACGAGGGGGTATACCCGTTATCATCTGGAAGTTACAAGTGGCTGTAAAACCATCTGTCCATCCACTATAAAATACCTGTATCTGCACAGAATCATGCATCATCCAATCGAAATCTGTAACATCAAATACATAAGGATATGTCCAGGTATTAGGGTAGTAACCGGCATAGGGCGTTATCATCCTGGCAATTTCGTAGGATTCAATAGAATCGTATTTGTAGATATAGCTTTTGTATTTAACATACATGGTTGTATCTACAGCTACATAGGCAGAATCTGTTTTAACACCCGATGCATTATAATAATATTTGTAATAGCCTGCACTCCACCACCTAATTGTATCGGTAGGAACAGTCGGGGTCAGGGTATCTTTATATTGTATAATGGTATATGCGGTATTCTTGGTAGAATCGGTAAGATGGGTTGTAGAATTATAGGAAGTAGTGTATGTGGTATCCTTGCTTATGTGAATAGAATCCATAATGTTTCCGTTCACAGTAAATGATGGAGCCTGTTTTGTTGTAGAGTCCTTGATACCTGTATTGTGATTTAAGTAAATATCTACGGTATAATCCCACTGGCTGCATCCGCCTGTTGGGCAACCCAGGGTAAAGTTCAATAATACCTTTCTATATGAATTTGTATCGGGCGGGAAGACAGCCCAATTGTAATAGGAGCCATTACTCCCCATATGTACTTTATTCTGAGCCAAAACATTGATAGTATCAACATTTTGGCATTTAGGTTGCAAAGAATATGCAAACAGAAACAAACTTAGCCCCAGGAAACAGTGTATTTTTTTCATTCTTATTGATATAGCTAAAACGGTTTAGGTATATGTCTGGAAACTTACGGATGATTAAAAATTTATTCTAAAGTGTGGGTTTTGTGCGACTAAATTACTTATTTTTGGGATATATAAGCACAAGAATTTCAGTGGGTGAATCGATTTAGATAGGACATTACATTCATAAGTATCTATTTTACACCATGAAAAGAGCATCTCTAAAAGATATTGCAGAAGCGCTAAATGTCTCCAAAACTTTAGTTTCACTTGTATTAAATAACAAGGCAGAGCAGTGGGGTATTAGTGAAGCAACCCAGAAAAAGGTTTTTAAGAAGGCAGAGGAGCTAAATTACCATCCTAACCAAATGGCAAGAGGTTTACGCACGGGCAAGTCCAATATTATTGGCTTGGTTGTGGCAGATATCTCCAACCCTTTTTACGCAAAAATATCCAGAACCATAGAAAGAGAAGTAACCAAACTGGGATACCAGCTTTTGGTTTGTAGCTCGGATGAAGTGGCAGAAAAAGAGTATAAACTAATAGAGTTACTTAAGGACAGGCAGCGCGTGGAAGGCCTTATATTGGCTACCACACAGGAAAAGAATGACCAGTTCTTACAACTCAAGAAAGAGCAGTTCCCTATGGTATTTATTGACCGTAAGCCGGAAGATATGCCTTCTCATTACGTGGGAGTAGATAATTACAAAGGAGCTTTTGATATAGTGGAACACATGATAAAGCTGGGAAGGCGCAAGATAGGCCTCATCAATGTTTCACCAACTTACATAAGCACATTGCAAGAAAGGGTAGAAGGTTATAAAGATGCCTTGAAAAAGCACAATATAAAACTGACGAATGCAGTTCATGCTGTTTCATATAACGATATAGAAAAGACTACCGAGGACGCTGTTAACAGCCTTCTTACGGGCACTTCGGCTATGGATGCATTATTTACGGTCAACAATTACGTGGCAGTAAATTGCTTGCAGGCAATCCATAAAATGGAGCGCAGGATACCGGAGGATGTAGCCTTAGTTTGCTTCGATGATATGGACGCTTTTAAGTTTTCCCATCCTCCTGTAACTACTATAGCCCAACCCTTAGAGAAAATTGGTGAAGAGGCCGTAAAACTTTTGATAAAACAGGTAAACGGTAAGGGCGGTGCTCCACAAACCAAGATATTGCCTACCAAGTTGGTTATTCGTAAATCCTGCGGAAGCTTTTTAAAGCAGGGCAACAGTTAACATTCTCTTTAGTTAGTTTTCCTATTTTTGTTACCATAGGTTTCATTTATGGCAAGCTCCATTTTTCTTAGTCCAAAACCCAGGATCATTATCAGTCGCACCGATAATATCGGCGACGTAATACTTACCCTTCCGCTAACGGGTTTAATAAAACAGAAATATCCCAATGCCACGCTTATATTCATTGGCAAGAAATACATTCGTCCTATTATTGAAAGCTGCGAACACATTGATAAGTTCATAGACTGGGATGATGTTTCTGCTCTGCCTTATGAGGACCAGCTATTGGTATTTAAAAACCTGGATGCAGAAGTTATCATACACGTATTCCCAAACCCGGAAATTGCGAGCCTGGCATACAAAGCCCGCATACCAGACAGGATAGGCACAAGTCACCGCTCATATCACTGGCTATCCTGCAACAAGCTGGTTAATTTCACCAGGAAAAAATCTGATCTGCACGAAGCACAGCTTAATGTAAAACTTGCAGAGCCGTTGGGAATTAAAGATATTCCAACACTAGAAGAATTAAAAGGGCTGTATGGATTTACCCGCATCCCAAAATGGACTGGAGCAGACTTAATTGATAAAAACCGTTTTAATCTCATACTCCATCCAAAATCCCGAGGCAGCGCACGCGAATGGGAATGGAAGAACTGGAATGAACTGGCAAGTATTCTTCCCAAAGAAAAGTTCAAGCTCTTTGTAACAGGTACGGAAACTGAAGGAGTGGAAATAAGAAAGAACCTGCTTGAACAGCATCCTGACATAACCGATTTAACCGGAAAACTGGATCTTTCTCAACTTATCGCCTTTATTTCAAAAGCAGACGGATTGGTTGCTTGCAGCACTGGCCCCCTGCATATAGCAGCAGCCTTGAGTAAAAGGGCAATTGGCCTTTATCCATCCATTCGCCCTATGCACCCGGGTAGGTGGGCACCCATAGGTGAAAAGGCAGCTTATCTTGCCCTTGAAAAGGACTGCACCGACTGCAAGAAAAAAAATTATTGCACCTGTATCAACTCTCTCAAGGCAGAACAAGTTAAAGCACTCTTAAATAATGAATAACGAACATTGAATGTTGAATGTCCATGTCGTTTTTAAATCCATGTATTTTACCCTTAATTTTTAGTTCTTAACTCTTAACTCAAATGCATACATTTGCAGGGTAGATAAGAAGCTCACAAGTGATTCCACGCGAAACGATAGACAGTATATTTGCCGCCGCCCGAATAGAAGAGGTGGTTGGTGACGTAGTTAACCTTAAGAAAAGAGGAGTAAATTATCTTGGTCTATGTCCTTTTCACAATGAAAGAACACCTTCATTCAATGTTAATCCTGTTAAAGGTATTTATAAATGCTTTGGCTGTGGTAAAGGAGGGAATGCGGTTAATTTTGTAATGGAGCATGAAAAAATGGATTATGTTTCAGCCCTAAAATTTATAGCAAGGAAGTATAAAATTGAAATAGTAGAAGAAACTTTAACGCCAGAAAGGATAGAAGAAGAGAATACTCGCGAAAGTTTGAGGGTGATCTGTTCCTTCGCTGAAAAATTCTTTAGAGATCAACTTCTTACCGAACAAGGTAAGGCAATAGGATTAAGTTATTTTGAAGAAAGGGGCTTTACATCTGAAACTATAAACAAATTTCAATTAGGATATTCACCTGAGAATCCTAAAACTTTTTTGAATGCAGCTTTAGAGGCAGGATACAAGTTAAAATACTTATACGAAGCTGGACTAATTGGCGTTGCTTCAACTGAAAATGATCCTAACGCTGAAAATAAACTAGAAGCCGCAAATTGCTACGATAGATACAGGGGTAGAGTTATTTTCCCTATTCATAGTTCTAGCGGTTTGACAATCGCGTTCGCTGGAAGGACATTAAAATCCGATAAAAACATAGCGAAATATGTAAATTCAAGGGAGACTATTTTATATCATAAAAGTGAAATCCTGTATGGGTTACATTTAGCAAGAAAACAAATCGCAGCTGAAGATAACTGCTACTTGGTAGAAGGATACGCAGATGTAATTTCAATGCATCAGTCTGGAATTGAAAATGTGGTCGCTTCATCTGGCACTTCATTAACTGAAGAACAAATAGAATTGATTCGTAGATTTACACCTAACCTAACTATACTATATGATGGTGATACTGCTGGTCTAAAAGCCGCTGAACGTGGGCTTAGAATAGCTCTTGAGAAAGGCATGAATGTTAGAACAATTACTTTACCTCCAGAAGATGATCCTGACACATTTGCGAGAAAACATTCACAAGAAGATTTAAAGAAGTATTTAAAAGAAAGTGCCTCAGATCTTTTGATTGAATACATTAAAGCTCTTGCAAAAGAAGAAGATCCTATCAAAAGGGCTGAACGATTAAGACATATTGCATCTTTAATAGTCATTATCCGAGAAAAATCTAAAAGAGATAGCTACATAAAAACGTGCATCAATCTTTCAGGGACCGAAGAGGAAGCATTAAGAAATGAAATAGCCAGGATAAAAAGTAATGAAACACAAGAAAATTCTAGAGAATTCAATCAAAAAAGAAGTGAGAGAAAAGTTATAACTGATGCTAAAGGAGTCCCTGTTACTTTTTATGCATTAAATATAGAGCCCCAGGAAAAAGAACTTATTAGGGTATTAATTAAGTATGGGGATCAAGAAGTTGAATTCATAAATAATTTAGAAAATCAAGATGAGCCTCAAAAATTTTCAATGAAAGTTGCAAATTACATTATCGATAGCATACAAGCGGATGGTTTTATATTGGAAATTCCCGATTATAGAAAAATCTATGAAGAATACTATTCATTTTACGAAAAGGGAGAAATTAAAAAGGAAGAATATTTTTTAGCGCATCATGATCCCGAAATAAATCAAACCATATTTCATTTATTTGATGAAAATCATAAAATAAGTGACTGGAGCAAGCGCAGTATAGGCATTAAAACAGAAAAGGACCATTTAAGTATTACTGCTGAAAAAGCCGTCTTTGCTTATAAAAGCCGGAAAATTGAAATAATGTTAAAAGAATTGCAAGAACATATTCTACACCCACTTAATGAGGATCAATTAAATGAGATGATGAAACGTAAGCAAAAACTTGATACAGCCAAAAGCATGTTTAAACTCCTACTTGGCAGGGTGATGTAAGTTTATGGCAAGATCTTCTACTGCAATATTAAAGTGGTCATTATTTATTATTCTTTCCATTATTTGGGGAGCCTCGTTTATATTGATGAAACGCGGACTAGAAGTATATACTCCCGCGCAGGTAGCAGCGATAAGAATGCTTGTTTCCTTTCTTTGTCTCTTTCCATTTGTAATGCCCCATATTAAATCCATTCCTAAAGACCGTTGGAAGTATTTAATTATGGCGGGCATACTTGGCAATGGAATACCGGCTGTTTTATTCACTACTGCCGAAATGAAAATTTCCAGTTCGGTTGCGGGTGTGCTAAATTCCCTGACTCCTCTCTTTACGCTTATAGTCGGTCTTCTCTTCTTTCGTTTTAAAACCACGACAGGTAAAGTTTTTGGTGTATTACTTGGCTTTGTAGGCGCTGCATTAATGGTTCTCTACAACTCGCATGGGGATTTTAATACCAATTACTATTATGCCATTTTTATCATTCTGGCCTGTATTTCGTACGCTGTAGATACATTCATTTTAAACAACTACCTCAGCGGGTTAAACTCAGTGCATGTAGCAGGGTTTGCGCTCTTCTTTGTAGGAATTGTTTCAGGGTGCTATCTTTTTTCAACGGACTTTACCCACCGCCTTGCTTCTACTCCCGGGGCGTTTAAAAGTCTTGGCTATGTTGTACTTCTGGGTGCTTTTGGTACAGCCATTGCTCAATCACTTTTCAATAAAATGCTAAAGATATCTTCTTTGCTATTTTCGGCCTCGGTAACTTATACCATACCCTTTGTGGCTATCCTGTGGGGACTGATAGATGGGGAAAAACTGGGCTACCTACAGCTAATCGGATTCCTTATTGTACTAAGCGGAATATACCTGGTGAACAGAAAAGCTTAAACCGTAAGTATCTCCTCTTCTTTCTTTTCAGAGTGCTTATCAGCTTGTACAATATATGTATCCGTCAGTGTTTGCACCTTCTCTTCGCCTTCTTTTATCTCATCTTCCGGCACGCCGTCCTTGAGCAATGCTTTAATAGCAATGTTGGTTTCTTTTCTTATGTTACGAATGGCCACTTTGCAATTTTCTGCTTCGCCCTTTACTTTTTTAACCATTTCCTTTCTTCTTTCCTCGGTAAGGGCAGGTATGTTAATACGAACTATTTTCCCATCGTTTTGCGGGGTGAGTCCCATGTTAGCAGCTTGTATGGCTTTGTCTATAGCCTCAAGCGTACCTTTTTCAAAAGGCTGTATTATCAGGGTGCGGGCATCTTGCGAGTTTATATTGGCCACATGACGCAATGGAGTGCGGTTACCGTAATAATCTACCATTACATTTTCTAACATGGCAGGGTTTGCACGTCCGGCACGTACCTTGGCTAGCTCGCCTTCGAGGTGTACAATGGCCTTTGACATTTGGTCCTTTGTATCTTCAACTATAAGTTCCAGATCTTCATTCATAGGTAATAGTGCTTAGTTATGGCAAATGTAAGAAAAGGCCATAGAATATCGAATAAAGAATCCTGAATTTTGAATGTTGAAGTTTCGGGAATTTGATTTTACACTCCTTACTTCAGTATTGGATATTCCTTGTTCGATATTCAGTATTTTCAAATATATTTGCCACTCATTAAAACAATCATACTATGAATTTTCCTGACGACCTTAAGTACACCAAAGACCATGAATGGATTCGCGTTAGCGGCAACGAAGCTTATGTAGGCGTTACCGATTTTGCTCAAGGCGAACTTGGCGATATAGTGTTTATCGACATTAACACTGTCGGACAGGAAATTAAGCATGGTGACCTATTTGGCACCGTAGAAGCTGTTAAAACAGTTTCCGATCTGTTTATGCCTATCTCGGGTAAGGTGTTGGAAATCAATCCTAAGTTAGAATCCGCACCTGAGTCAGTTAATAAAGATCCTTATGGTGATGGATGGATGGTTAAGATCTCTGTACAGAATCCTTCCGAGGTTGAGGCTCTGCTCTCTGCTGCCGACTACAAGAAAGAGATAGGGCAGTAGTTTTAGACTAAGATTTAGATTAAGTTTCAATTCTTTTATTTGGGCGTGCCCCTGACTGAAAAAGTCAGGGTCGGGCTGGCCCGCTGCAAGTCCTCATTTCATTCCGGGCTATCCGCTCGCATCCCTCACGCGAAACTCCGCCCTATAGTCACCCTGAACTTGTTTCAGGGTCGCATCCTATTACCAAGCTACTTTTTGTCATTCTGAACAGAGTGAAGAATCTAAAAATTGCTAAAGAAGTTAGTAAAAAGTGTCGGAAAGTGTCGGAAAATGTCGTGTTTTTTAACGACACTTTTACCTTTAATGTGATAACCAACCACTTAGCCGTTTTAGGGTTTTGAAAAGTGTCGGTGTCAAATTCCTAAAACTTATCCTCAATAATATCTCAAAGAACTAAATACAAATTTAAACATTTTATTACATATATTACACTTTTTATAAATATACTGACACTTTACGTTGTTAATAAGCAAGCACCTTAGTATAAAAACTTTCATATTTTTACATTAACTTTGAATAATGTAGCCCTAATTGCATTTATCCTTCGAAAATATAGAAATACGTAGTATATGTGAAGATGAAAGTAAGGGAGTGATTGCCTATGGACCAGCAGTAATTGAAAAACTTAAAAATCGTTTGACAGACATGCTAGCCGCAAGAACCGTTTCAGAAATCCCATCTATTGGTAATCCAAGAGAAACTATGGGTAATCCGTATACACATTATATTATCGATTTATGTGATGGTTTTTATATCATTTTTTCTGCCAATCATGTTACTGTTCCTTTGCTTGAAAATGGAAATGTAAATTGGGCAGAAGTTAGTCGTATTAAAATTTTACAAATAGCTAAATAAAAATGAATACTCAAAATTTTCAGCCGAATTGGATTTCTTCACCAGGAGATACGCTTTCAGACATATTGAAAGAGAAGCATATTGGCATAGAAGAATTAGAAAAGAAGCTAAAATGCTCATCGGATTATCTTTCGGGATTACTTGGCGGTTATTCCAAACTTACTCTTGATGTCGCAAAAAGATTGGAAAATATCTTAGGTACTTCTGCTGAGTTTTGGATGAAGCGTGAACAGATTTACAGAGAAGAATTACCACGTGTTAGAAAATTGGAAGAAGCAAATTGGCTAAAAGAGCTTCCTCTCAATGATATGATCAAACATGGATGGATAAAAGATACTAAGGATAAGATTTCAGCCTGCCTGCAATATTTTGATGTACCCGACATTGGTACTTGGAGGAAAAAATATAATTCTGTTATTGAAATGACAGCCTTTAGAAAATCTAACTCATTTAGCTCAGAATTTGGAGCCATGACTGCTTGGTTGCGTCAAGGGGAAATTCGTAGTGCTAAAATCAACTGCAGCCCATGGAATGAAGATTTGTTTGAAAAAACACTTGAAAATATAAGGCCTTTAACACGCAAAAAAAATCCTAAAGAGTTTATTCCTGAATTAATTAACGCTTGTGCTCAATGTGGTGTTGCCATTGCGGTTGTGCCAACTCCAAATGGATGCAGAGCAAGCGGTGCTACTATGTTTGTTTCTCCTAAGCGTGCGATTTTAATGCTTAGTTTTAGATATTTATCGGATGATCAGTTTTGGTTTACTTTTTTTCATGAGGCAGGGCATTTAATGCTACATGGAGACAAATCTGTTTTTTTAGAGGAAGTTAGTGCTAGTAGAGAAAGGACGCAGGAAGAGGAAGAAGCAAATATTTTCGCAGGGGAAATGCTAATACCACATGAACTTAGATCTCAGCTAACATCATTAAGAAGAAATAAACGAAGTATTATAAGCTTTGCGCAAATTGCTGGAATATCTCCAGGCATTGTAGTTGGTCAGTTACAATTTCTTGGGATTATTAGCCATGAATATTTAAATAGTTATAAAAGACGTTATTCTTGGGATGATATAATTTCTTAAACAACCAATAAATTTCTATCCCCCGAAATGACTATACTGGATAGGATTTTTTTGCCAATTACACAATGCATCTTCTAGTACTTGCATTCCAAAATATAAACCTAAATGAGCTTCCAATCTATTTAGGCAATCCTCCAAATCAGTTATACTTATTTGCGCATTGACTGTTCCACCAAATAGCAATCTTGCACCTGGAACAGGCCCCGAGGCCCCATGAAGATAAGGAGTACCTGGCTCAATTAGTGCTAATCCTAATTTCCCGACCATTGTTAAGTAATCAAACTTCGCCATTCGACCAAAACTAGAAACAACACTCATGGAATTATATAAGTAATGAAATAGCACACGAGGGTCATTCCCAATGATATTCTGTGCATTAACTATCAAGTTTTGATGATTTTGATGTGACCTAACCCATGTTATGTAACTTGCAATGGCGGCTCCAGTTCCATTAGGCTCTGTAGCATTTAGACTTTGATATTTACGATGATTCCCAAAACTACCATTGCTACGGATTACACTTTCATTTACACTAAGCCATTGACAAAATCCATTTGGGTCTGCGCTAGTCCTCGCCCAATCCCAAAAAGATGAATTTCCTAGACCCCCATATATATCTTGTACCAATCGCCATTTAGTTCTTTTGTTTTTGCCAAAATGAATTGAAAGAAAGACTAGCCAAAAAGCTTCGTCAATATTAGCATTTTGGATATGAAATGCAGCCGCCTTTAATGGGTCAAAAGCGCTACTTTTAGCATCTGCACAAGATGGCCCATGAATCTTATTCCTTATAACTGTTACATATTCGATTCTTCTAACACTATCAATAACTTGTTTAATTAAGCAATCTCGGTGTGCCTGATTGTCAATGCCCAAAAGCCTTTCAGTTCTATTAAACGAACTGAGATTTGCATTAATCTGTCTTGCTAATATTACATCCTTTGGCCTCAAGCGAAAACCCCTTCTGATTGTTTCGTAACCCAATTCCTAATGGCAGTTTGAACTTGAGCAGTTACTCCATAACTACTTTGTATATTGTGGTTATACCCAAGTACCTTAATCTTATGCCCTAAGTAGACCCCTGCTATATTATCAATCGTACCAGTATATGAATATCCATATACACCATCTTCTTTCCGGGGAAGTGTCCAGTTATGCATTCGCCTTCTTTCAAATTTAACATTTGTAATCTTTTCTAAATTCTCAACGACAGTTTGACCGTTTAAAACTAATATTTCAATGGGCGAATTCTTAAGTAATAGACCTAAGACATCGCCAGTTAATTCTAAAAGTAATAGTTGCTGTTCATTAGTTAAATGAGCCCATTTAATATTTGTTGCATATGGTATTAAATCTAAATGACATGCTTCGGCAGATGGGAAATAATACGACATAGAGGTGCCTGAAATAATATAATCAAGTTTTTTAAACCATCCATCATATGGATTCCTAAAAAAATATTCTTGACATGATTCTACTATCAGATTCAAGTGCTTTTCTTGAACATCGGACCATTGAACAATCCCTAGTGATTTTAGCGTGTGGAATCGTCGCTTTTCACCATCCAATTCTTTGCCTTGACTATCAATAAATTCACGATCGCTGGGATTAATACCTAAAGTTGCAATTTTAGA
>Ga0206878_10370_pt1 | contig 14569 bp, 11 predicted proteins | sample Alteio_BWOrgCont_8_FD_152621 | JGI IMG/M metagenome (GOLD analysis project Ga0206878, IMG submission 152621) | Enriched cells from forest soil in Barre Woods Harvard Forest LTER site, Petersham, Massachusetts, United States -... | ecosystem: Environmental > Terrestrial > Soil > Temperate forest >... | reverse complement strand
AAAATTTAATTAATTTGCCTCATGAGAGCAGGTTTGCTTTTAAAGGTAGTGGAAAAAAAATTACACCGTAAATATAAGTTATAACCTAATTCATGGTATTTTTACAAAAAATTTAAGCTGCGTTAATACATGGTTAAAAAATTGCATGAGAAAATCGCTCAGTTCCAGGACGCAAACATAGTCAGGGAAATGGGTCTATATCCCTATTTCAGGCCAATCGAGTCTGGGCAGGATACGGAAGTTATAATCGATAACAAACGTGTATTAATGTTTGGTTCTAATTCATATTTGGGATTGACCAGTCATCCAAAAATAAAAGAAGCCTCGAAAAGGGCGATTGATAAATATGGGACGGGTTGTGCGGGATCAAGATTTTTAAACGGAACACTGGATATTCACATTGAATTAGAGAACAGGCTTGCCAAATATGTAGGTAAAGAAGCAGCGGTTTTATTCAGCACCGGTTTCCAGGTTAACCTGGGCGTGCTATCGAGTATTACCGGCCGCAACGATTATTTGATACTGGATGAATATGACCATGCATCATTGATCGACGGCAGCCGCCTTTCTTTTTCAAAAGTTATTAAATATGCCCATAATGATATGGATGACCTGCAGCGCAAGCTCAGCATCCTGCCCGAAGAAGCTGTTAAGCTAATCGCTGTCGACGGTATTTTCAGTATGGAGGGCGATATTGTTAAGCTTCCGGAGATCGTACAGATTGCTGAACAGTTTGGCGCCAATATAATGGTTGACGATGCGCACAGTTTGGGCGTTATAGGCCATAAAGGCGCGGGCACGGCTTCGCATTTTAATTTGACTGATGATGTCGACCTGATCATGGGCACATTCAGCAAGTCCCTTGCTTCGTTAGGTGGTTTTATTGCGGCCGACTTTGCCACTATCGACTATTTGAAACACAGGGCGCGTGCATTAATGTTTAGCGCCAGTATGACCCCGGGTTCGGTAGCGAGCGTAATTGCGGCACTTGATATTATAGAATCGGAGCCTGAACGGATTGCGAAACTTTGGGACAACACGCACTATGCGATGAAGCTGTTGCTTGAAGAAGGTTTTGACCTTGGCCCAACTGAAAGCCCTATATTGCCCATTTACGTACGGGACAATCAAAAAACCTTTATGGTTACCAAATACCTGCAGGATTCAGGCATATTTGTTAACCCTGTTGTTTCACCGGCGGTGCCGTCAGATTCGTCGTTATTACGCTTCTCGTTAATGGCCACCCACACTTTCGAACAGATTGATGAAGCCGTTGAAAAATTGGCAAAAGCATTTAAGGAAGTGGGCGTTACTTCGATAAAAGAAAAAATATAAACCGGCCCCAGTGCCCAATCAACAATACAGATCAGCATAAACCAAACATCGCAGGTAGTAAATTACCTGCGATGTTTGGTTTTATAAAAACAGCTAACGTACACCACCCTAATGAAAAAGATTGTTCCGGTTAATTCAAAAAAAGAGCTCACTTCGTTTATTGATTTTCCTCATGATCTGTACCAGGGTGATCCGAATTATGTACCCGAATTATTTATCGCCCAGCGCGACCTTTTAACCACTCACCCTTTTCATGAGCATAATTCGCTGCAGGCTTTCCTCGTTTACGACGGCGATAAAATAGTTGGCCGGATTGCCGCTATATTGAACAACGCACACAACGAGTTCAATAAGGTTAATGATGGCTTCTTCGGTTTTTTCGACTGTATAGATGACCAGGAAACAGCCGACCTGCTTTTTGCAACCGTTACAAAATGGCTAAAAGATAAAGGCGTAGACCAGAAATTTATAGGGCCGGTAAATTTTTCGACCAATGAAGCCTGCGGCTTGCTGGTAGAAGGCTTCGACAGCCCGCCGTTCCTGATGCAAACCTATAATTACCCCTACTATGCCCGGCTGATCGAAAATGCAGGCTTTACAAAACAGGTGGACATGATAGCCTGGCATTGGGTTGGCGAAAGTTACGATGATAAGTCGGTGAGATTGCTAAACGCGTTGCAGGAGCGCTTAAAACGGAATAACATTGTGATCCGCAAGGTTAACCTGAAAAACTTTAAAGAAGAAACAGTTAAACTACGGGAAGTTTATAACAGCGCATGGGACCAAAACACCGGTTTTGTTCCATTAAACGATGATGAGTTTAAATACCTGGCCAACGATCTCAAACTGATACTCGACCCTGATTTTGCGCTTGTTGCCGAGCAGGATGGTAAAATAGTTGCGTTTGGAATTGCGCTGCCAAATTTTAACGAAATACTGCAGAAGGTAAAACGCGGGCGTTTGCTGCCCTGGGGCATTTTTAAAATTTTGCTGAATAAAAACAAAATTAAAAGCCTTCGCATATACGCGCTCGGCGTAGTTGACGGCTACCGCAAAATGGGTATTGAAGCGGTTTTATACGGCACCATTATAAAGGAATACAAAAGAAAAGGCCTTCTCCACGCCGAGGCCGGGTGGACGCTGGAGAACAATACCCTTATAAACGAAGCCATTATGGCCATTAAAGGCGACCCCTATAAAAAATACAGGCTTTACGAGAAGCAAATATGAAGGAGCGGGTTTTAATAACCGGGGCGAGCGGATTTATAGGGTATCATTTAATTGAAGAAGCATTAAAAAACAACCTTGAAGTTTATGCTGCCGTACGAAAAAGCAGCAAAATTGATCATCTGAAAGATTTCAGCATCAACTACACCTATCCTGACTTTGCGGATATTTCATCGCTTAAAAAAGACATCGAACAAAATAAATACCACTACATCATACATGCAGCGGGCGTTACCAAGGCGCGGTCGCAAAATGAATATAATGCTATTAATGCCGGCTACACCCACAATTTGGCTTTGGCGGCTGTTGAAAGCGGCATCGGCTTAAAAAAGTTTGTTTTGCTGGGCAGTTTGGCCGCAGTTGGTCCTCTGAAAAATATAGATAGCATTATAACGGAACAAACTACCCCCAACCCTGTTACTGCTTACGGTAAAAGCAAATTAATGGCCGAAGAAAAACTGAAGGCATTTCCAAAATTAAACTATACTATTTTAAGGCCTACCGGGGTTTATGGTCCGCGGGACAGGGATATTTTTATTTTTTTTAAACAAGTTGCCCGCGGATTAGAGCCGTATATAGGCCGCAACGACCAGGATTTTAGCTTTTTATATGTTACAGACCTGGCAAAGGCAACGGTGAAGGCCCTTTTTGCGGGCAACCAAAACACCTATAACCTTTCGGACGGGGGGCGCTACAACAGGTATGAATTGGGAGATAATATTAAGAAAGCGTTAAATTCCAAAACTGTAATATTTCATTTACCTGTAAACTTTGTAAAATTTATAGCCTACATTTCCGAAAAATACAGTTCTTTGAGCAATAAAGCATCCACGCTGAACGTGGAAAAACTAAACGAATTGATGGCAGTGAACTGGTTTTGCGATATTGAAAAAGCAAAAACAGACCTTGGTTTTTACCCCGAATACAACCTTGAGGCCGGCGTTGCAGAAACAATTAAATGGTATAAAACAAATAAATGGCTGTAGCCATTTTAAATTCAACAATAAATAATTATGAAAACAAATGTTAGACCGGCTGAGGGTAAACTTGGTATTTTGATACCGGGTTTAGGCGCTGTGGCCACTACGATGATAGCCGGTGTCGAGGCCGTAAAAAAAGGGATATCGCAGCCAATTGGTTCGCTAACGCAAATGGGAAATATCCGCCTGGGAAAGCGTACCGAGAACCGTTTTCCAAAAGTAAAGGATTTTGTGCCACTGGCTGATCTGAACGATATCGTGTTCGGCGGATGGGATGTATATTCCGACAATGTGTATGAAGCAGCCATGAAGGCCAAAGTGCTTGAGCCAGGCTTATTGAACGCGGTAAAGGCCGAACTGGAAGTTGTAGTGCCGATGAAAGCGGCCTTTGATCATAATTACGCAAAAAACCTTACAGCAACCAATATAAAAGAAGGCACCCGGTACGAACTGGCACAGGCTGTAATGAACGATATTTTGAGCTTTAAGGAAGAACACGGGTGCGACCGGATAGTGTTGATATGGTGTGGAAGTACCGAAATTTACTACGAAGCAACCGAAATCCATCAAACCCTCGAAAAATTTGAGCAGGCGCTGGTTGATGATGACAAACGCATATCGCCAAGTATGATATACGCCTATTCGGCTTTGAAATTAGGTATCCCCTTTGCTAATGGCGCGCCAAATTTAACGGTTGATATCCCTGCAATGATAGAACTGGCTAAATTGACTGAAACGCCGATTGCAGGTAAGGATTTTAAGACCGGCCAAACTTTAATGAAGACCATTTTGGCGCCCGGCCTGGCGGCGCGTTCGCTGGGTGTGAGGGGATGGTTCTCGACCAATATTTTAGGAAATCGCGACGGATTGGTACTCGATGATCCGGACAACTTTAAAACCAAAGAGGTTTCGAAACTGGGTGTACTGGAAGATATTTTAAGGCCAGAGGCTAACCCTGAATTATATGGCGACCTTTACCACAAGATTCGTATAGATTACTATCCGCCGCATGGCGATAACAAGGAAAGCTGGGACAATATTGACATTTTTGGATGGCTGGGTTATAAAATGCAGATAAAGATCAACTTTCTTTGTCGCGATTCTATCCTTGCCGCCCCTATAGCCCTTGACCTGGCTTTGTTCAGCGACCTTGCCAAAAGGGCGGGCATGAGCGGTATACAGGAATGGCTTTCGTTCTACCTGAAATCGCCGCAAACCGCGCCAGGCCTGCATCCTGAAAACGATATATTTAAACAACTGATAAAATTGCAGAATACCTTGCGCCATTTAATGGGCGAAGACCTGATCACCCACCTGGGACTGGATTACTACCAGGAATTGGTGGACGTTTTATAGTTGATTTCGGAATTCGGATTTTCGATTTCGGAATTAAGAAATTTTGATTTTGTTTCGGGATTTTTCAAATTCCCCTCCTTGGAAGGGGCGCGGTTGGCAGTGTTGTGGCAGGGGTGGGTTCTGCGCCGTGCATTTACGTTAATGCATTTACGAAGAACCCCTCCCTACCCTCTCAGGGAGGGAATTAGAATAGCCGGTTTTTTCGGACGTTACACAAAAAGGCAACACCGCCGTTTATTGGATTTAACGCTGATAAACGGCGGTGTAATGTTATAGATCAATGCGTTTTACAGGCAATAATCAACAGCTGCTTAAATCCCAAAATTAAAACCGCTCATGTTATTTCACAAACTTTTTTCGTCAACTCTGGGCATCGGGTATATTAAAGGTGGGGGATCTGTGGCGGCTGCAGTGTGCGGTGTGTGCTGGTATTTCGCCTGGCGCGGCGGCTACCCGCCGGTGGCTCTTTCTGTTGCTATTAGCGTTTTAATCACGGCTATCGGGGTTTGGTCTTCATCGATGATGGAACCTGTTTGGGGTAAAGATCCCTCCAAAGTAGTTATCGACGAAGTGTCTGGAATGTGTATCAGCTTGTTATTTCTGCCGGTGAATGTAACATATCTGTTATGCGGATTTATTTTATTCAGGTTTTTCGACATCCTTAAGCCACTCTACATCCGTAAAATGGAGTTATTGCCCGCAGGCTGGGGAATAATGGCCGACGATGTACTTGCCGGTGTCTATACTAATATCCTGCTGCAAACCGTTGTATGGTTTAAATTTTTTTAGCTGTAAAAGGGTTGAAAAAGCTGCTTAATTGCATTGGCTGATGGGGATATTTGACTTTTTGACCACAATAGTCCAAATGGCTTTTTTTACATTTGCCGCTTGATTATTGTGATGCCGGGCAGCCGTATTCGGCAAAACTCCATTGTTCTTTTATACGCCCCTGTAAAAGATTGTTTGCTGCACCAAAGCACTTTGGAATTTTTATTGCTGAGGCTACCGTTCGCAGTTTATAAAAAATTAATGGTAATGGTTTAAATACGTCAGATACAATAATTACGTAGTTTATTAAAAAATTGTATTTGCATATTTGCACAAATAAATGGATCTTAAATATTTCTGTAAGAAGCTGTTTCTCTTAGGCTTCCTTTCTTTTTCTGCCGGGGCGCTATTTGCACAAAATACAGTTGTGAGCGGCATTGTAACCGATGCAGCCACCAAAAAGCCCTTATCGTTTATAACTGTTTCATTTACGGGCACCACAATAGGCGTTAATACCGATGCAGAGGGTAAATATTCTATAGGAACAAATAAGCCGGTTAAACAGTTAAAGGTTGCTTTCCTGGGCTATAAAAACGCCTATTTTAATGTTACTCCCGGAACAACGCAGGTAATTAATGTGAAACTAGCTCCTGTTGCCGAGGAACTAAGCGAGGTTGTGGTGAAATCGGGTAAAAAGCCGAAATACCGCAACAAGGATAACCCGGCTGTCGAGCTGATCCGCAAGGTTATTGAAAACAAAGAAAAAAACCGGCCGCAAAGCTATGCCTACGTCCAGTACAAGGAGTATGATAAGATGCAGTTTTCGGTCGCCAATGTCTCCAGCACGCTTTCTGACAAAAAATTCTTCCGGAAATATAAGTTTGTGATCGACAACCGCGACAGTACCACTGTTCCGGGTAAATCACTGCTGCCAATTTTTTTGGATGAAAAGCTTTCTCAATATTATTACCGTAAAGACCCCGAAAAGGAAAAAACCATTACACTTGGACAAAAGGCTGTAAATTTTGGCGATGCTGTTGATAATGAAGGGTTAACGGTATATTTTAAACACATGTACTATAAGGTCGATATTTATTCGAATGTCGTGTTCCTGATGACCACCAACTTTTTAAGCCCGATTGCCAATTCGGCGCCTACATTCTATAAGTTTTTTATAACCGACACCGTTGTGGTAAACAACCAGAAACTGGTTGAACTGAGCTTTACCCCACGCAACACCACCGACGTGTTGTTTGTGGGCAAAATATATATAACGCTCGATGGAAATTATGCGGTTCAAAAAGCAGACCTCACCATCAATAAAAATATCAACCTGAATTTTGTTAACTCCATGAGTGTTAACCTTGAGTTTCAGCAAAATCCGGATGGCAGGTATCATTTAAGCAAAAGCACAACCCTTGCCGACTTTGCTTTATCGCAAAACAAAAAAGGAGGTTTGTTTGGCATAAGGGAGATTGTTTACGGCGATTACCAGGTGAATAAGGCCCTCCCCGATTCCGCCTATAGTCACCAGGAAGATGCCGTACCCGAGGCCGCCAGAAACCGGCCCGACCAATTTTGGGCACAAAACCGCCTGGATACACTGACTACTGCAGAATCAAAGGTTTATAAAAACACCGATAGCCTGCGGAACATGCCTTCGTTTAAACGGACGCTGGATGTGGCAACGTTTTTACTGGCAGGTTATAAAAGCTGGGGCCCAGGTTTTGAGGTTGGCCCGGCAAATGCATTTTATAGTTTTAATCCAATTGAAGGCCTGAAACTGCGGTTTGGCGGCCGCACGACTCCCGAATTGAGTAAACGCTATTATTTTGAGACCTATGCTGCTTACGGCTTCAAGGATGAAAAAATGAAAGGATTTTTAAGCGCGACGTATTCTATAAATGATAAATCCATCTATAAATTCCCCCAAAATTACATAAGGGCGAGTGCGCAATATGACACGCACATACCGGGTGAAAACCTGCAGTTTGTGGAAGAGGATAACTTTTTGCTTTCGTTTAAGCGGGGTAACAACGATAAATACCTGTACGATCTTAATTACCGCCTGGATTACGTACACGAATACCTGAATCACTTTTCATACAGTATAGGCCTTAACCGGCAGGGCGAAACGCCCGCTGGTTCGTTGTATTATATTAACTACAACAGCGACAACCAGCTTCAAAATATCAATAAGCTAATAACCATGGACCTTACCGTTGGTTTGCGTTACGCGCCGAACGAACAGTTTTACCAGGGGAAAATATATCGTATCCCGGTGCCCAGCAAATACCCTGTATTTTCGCTGGACTACGATGAAGGCTTAAGAAACGTGTTTGGCGGCGAATATAATTTTCAAAGGCTGCACGGGCGTATAGATAAACGTTTTTACCTGTCGCAACTGGGTTGGCTTGACGCTACCGGCGAAGCCGGTAAACTTTTTGGGCAGGTGCCCTATCCCCTGCTTAACATATTCAGGGCTAACCAGACATATGCATACGATATCTATTCTTATAACCTGATGAATTTCCTGGAATTCGTATCAGACCGTTACGAAAGTATCGACCTCGACCAGCACTTTAATGGCTTTTTCTTTAACAAGATACCATTGCTTAAAAAGCTAAAATGGCGCGAAACAGCATCATTTAAAGGGATATGGGGTGGCCTAAGCAACACCAATAATCCTTCGCTGCATCCTTCATTGTACCAGTTCCCGGTTACCGCAACAGGTCAGCCGATTACTTATGCGCTGGGCCGGACGCCTTATGTGGAGGGTAGTGTTGGTATTGAAAACATTTTTAAATTTGTGCGTGTTGACCTGGTGAGAAGGTTTACTTACCTGGATCATCCCGATGTGGCAAAATGGGGCATCCGCACGCTGGTTCAGTTTAATTTTTAACAAATCGGGGCTAATAATAAATGGAACAACAAACATCCATACGGACAAATCTCCAGCTCGGCATTTACCGGGTGATAGACCCCGTTGTAAAGGTATTTATAAAGCTAGGCCTTACCCCTAATGCGGTCACCACAATAGGGTTTTGCCTTAATGTGGGCGTTGCCATTATATTTATTTTAGGCGCGGAAGAAGGCAATCGCGGTGATATGTCATACGTGGGCTGGGCTGGCGCACTTATCTTATTCGCCGGCTTATTTGATATGCTCGACGGGCAGGTAGCGCGGCTTGGCAATATGAAATCGACCTTTGGCGCGTTGTACGATTCGGTACTCGACCGCTATAGCGAACTCATTATGTTTTTGGGGATCTGCTATTATCTTGTTGGGCATCATTATTTTTTAAGTTCGATATTCGCTTTTTTTGCACTGATGGGTTCCATGATGGTAAGCTATGTGCGTGCCCGGGCCGAAGGTTTGGGAATTGAATGCAAAGGCGGGCTGATGCAGCGCCCCGAACGGGTAGTAACCATTGGCCTTTGCGCTGTTTTGTGCGGCCTAAGCACCCTGTATATCGGCGGCAATTATAAACTTTATATCCCGGGTATCAAGTTTCATGTGTTCGAAACCATGTCCATTTTTACTATACCAATAGCTATTGTAGCGGTGTTGACAAACATTACTGCCTTTAAAAGGCTGATGGATGCAAAAAAGGCGCTTTTAGAAGAGAAGTAATTCTTTCGATCGCAGTTCGGTAGCGGGCTTCCCGATATTTATATGCGACGACTACGGGTACACGAAAAATATCATATCTTCGTAACAATTGAATAAAAGCGTTTTTTATTTAAGAAATCTTTATTAAAATTGAAAGAAATGTTCTGTAACCATAAATTACAGGCCGAATATTTAAAAAGTTCATTAACAGGCAGAGAAATCGTAAAGCATTTTTAACCCTGACCAGCTATGAAAAAAAATTATGTGTCTAATTCGCAGGAATCTGCGAGAATGTTTAAAAGCGATTTTTTAGAAAGTTTATCCAAAGTTCATTGGACTGTTCCGTTATACATTTTTGTTCCGGTAATTATTTTTTGTACTTATAAAGCATTGTTTTTAACACCAATAGGTTTGGTGACCTATTTGGAGTTGTTTATTTTAGGCCTTTTTGTATGGACCTTTGTGGAATATATTATGCACCGGTTTGTTTTTCATTACATGCCGCCCGACAAGCCCTGGGCAATGCGGATCCATTTTATTTTTCACGGCGTTCATCACGATTACCCCAGCGATGCTAAAAGACTGGTGCTGCCGCCTTCGGTTAGCATACCGTTAGCCACCATTTTCTATCTCTTATTCAAAGCCATTTTGCCCGTTAATGATGTTTTTGGCTTTTTCCCTGGCTTTATTTTAGGCTACCTGGTTTACGATATTTCGCACTACGCCATACACCATTTTAATTTCAAGGGCAGTGTGTGGAAGAAAATAAAACAACACCACATGCTTCACCATTACCAGGACCCCGCAAAAGGTTATGGCGTAAGCTCTCCGTTCTGGGATAAAATTTTTGGGTCCGATTTTAACAAGAAATAACATGAGCGCCGGCCTTAACATTGGTGTAAAAACGTCTTTACGCCAGGCCGTTATTGTTTCGGCAGTATCAATAGCATATTTACTCGTTTCTGTTGCGCTGGTTGGCTTTAAGTCGGATCAGCTGGTACTTATCGGCATTTATAATGCACTCTTTTATCTCTCACCAACCACACGTAAATTTATCACAGGCTTCTCCATTTTTGTAGTTTACTGGATAATTTTCGATTACATGAAAGCGTTCCCCAATTACAATTACAACGCCGTTCATATTGCCGACCTGTACAACCTTGAAAAACACCTTTTCGGTATCAATTTCAATGGAGAAATACTAACACCCAACGAATACTGGCGCGCCAACGGCAATACTTTTTTAGATATTATGGGCGGCATATTTTATCTCTGCTGGATACCGGTACCACTCGCTTTTGCAGCGTATATGTTTTTTAAGGATAGAAAACAGTTTCTTTATTTTTCGCTCACCTTTGTATTGGTCAATTTTTTAGGGTTTATTGTTTACTACCTGTATCCCGCCGCTCCGCCCTGGTATGTGGAGTATCATGGCTTCAATTTTATTGCGGCCACGCATGGCAACACAGCCGGCCTCGTTAAGTTTGATAATTATTTTCATGCCGGTATCTTTAAATCCATCTATTCAAAAGGGTCTAACGTTTTCGCGGCTATGCCATCGCTGCATTCCTCATACCCAATAATCGTTCTGTATTACGGGCTAAAAAACCGGCTTGGGTTAGCGAACATATTTTTTGTTATGGTGATGTTCGGCATATGGTTTACGGCCGTTTATGCCAGCCACCATTATATTTTAGATGTACTTGCCGGTATCCTTACCGCATTTGCAGGTATAGGTCTATTCAACGTTTTGGTGAAACGGGTAAAGTTTTTCAGAGAGTTTACCGAAAACTACCAAAAAGCGATAAAGTAATTTTCCTGCTTTCAAGGCTGATATTTCTTTTATTCTGCCTTTGTACACACTTCCTCCCCATTCAACAGGTTATTAACATCTGTTAATATATTTCAATTTGCTTTTTCTCTTTAAAAAACTATGGATAATAGCTGATTTATAAGTAATTTCGTTCTGTAAATAAAAAAATGGACTTACAGCCTATAAACGGCATATTTTTTGAGTCCATATGCAGATACATGCCATTCCTTGTGTTTAATAGCTTATGAAAAAAGTATTTACGCTGATAATTTTATTTACGACCCTAAAGCTTTCAGCTGCCGTGCCGCATTTTTGGCCGGATACCATGAAATCATTAGCGGCTGACAGCGGAAAAACTAAGATCAGGTCAACTCAAAAGGACAGTCTCAAACAAACCCCTCCAATAGTAAGGAAAGACAGCACCACCAATCCGGCAGATGTGAATTATGCCGACAGCGTTAAACAAACGGTACTGGTGTTAAAAAAGGACAGTGTTTTCGTCTCCATGTTAACTCACTCTGACAGCCTTAAACAAATTTTGCCGGTTTTAAAGGCCGATAGTTCGGCTGTTTTGGTAGCCACAGTGCGACAGGATGTTCCTAAAGAGGCAATCATAGCGGTTCAAAAAGACGTTGTAAGTGATCCATCACCGCCGGAACCTGAAGATAATCTACCTCCCGTAACTTCGCTCATTCAATTGGACAGCCTGAAAATGACTGTGATAGCCGAACAGGTAAGGCAGGCTAACCTCCGGAAACTGATTTTACGTAACGAACAGATAAAACTTGCAGAGGTATTAAAAATCAACAACCTGGACAGCCTGAAACAGCAATTGAAGGTGCCGGCCAGCGATACTGTAAAAGCGCTTATATATACCCGGATAGCTTTGAAATATTTAGATTACGATACTATAGGCAATGGAAAAAAACAACTGTTCTATCAAAACCAGGCCATTTATTACACCCTGCAGGCCATCCATGAGTATTCGGTTTATAGCGACAGCACAGGTTTGCGGTTGAGCTTTGATCACCTGGCCAGGGCTTATCATTCGCAAAAAAAATACAGCCAGGCAAAGTGGTTCATTCTGCAATCCAATACACTATCGCGGGCTAAAAACGATACCCCCAACATTATTACATCGTTAGTGACCCTGGCGGCCATAAAAAGCGACATTAAAGACTACGACCTGGCCATGCGCGACCTGGATGAGGCCCTGCAGCTTTCTGAAACCACCCACGCTCCAAAAACGGAAACCGAAGTGCTGAAAAACTACGCGCTTTTATACAACAGGCTTCAAAACTACCCTAAAGAAGCCATGGTGTTAAAAAAGCGTGATTCAATATTAGATAGTATCCATAAAACTGACGAGGCACTGATCGCAAAGGCCGAGCGCTTAAAAAAGGCGGATTCTGTACAGGCCAAAAAAAAAATATACTCCTCAAATATTCGGAAACTCTACAAAAACAGCTCCTCCAGAAAAATAGCCTCATTATAATTTTGTTGGTTGTTATTGCTGCGTTGGTTATTGTGGTTTTTGTGATCAACAAACGCAAACGGGGCAGCATCTGGCGCATGGGTATCCGGCGTATAAAATACTGATCTTCTGCAATAAAAATGTCAATATTTGTTTATTGTTTTGTCAGCCGCTAAACTTAGTTCCGGTTTTATTGTCATAACAACATGAAGAATTTAATACGATGGGTATTTTCAGCAGCCCTCATCTTTTCATTTGTAAAGGCCAATTGCCAGCAAACCGTTAGCTCACCGCAATTCAGGCGCGAATTTTTAGAAAGAATAAACCGGGTACGCCAACAGGGATGTAATTGCGGCGTCACCTATATGCCACCTGCCCCGCCGCTGGTGTGGAACGACATGCTGGAAATATCGGCCATGGGCCACGCAGCCGATATGGCCAATCAGAATTTCTTTAGTCATACCAGCCTCGACGGGCGCACCATGCAATACCGCATAGGCGCCGCCGGTTATACCTACCAGGGCTATAAAAGTTATGCCGTGGGCGAAAATATTGCATTTGGCCCTCAAACCATTGCCGAAGTGATGCAAGGCTGGTTTAAAAGCCCAGGCCATTGCAAAAACCTGATGAACCCGGGATTTAAGGAAATTGGCGTTGCGTTTGATAACACCTATTGGGTTCAGGATTTTGGCGGAAGAGAGGCTTTTTCGGCACAAATGCAGCGAATGATAAAGAGCGGAAGAGTCCATTTGATCGAGCGGGAGTAGTGCGGCGCATCAACTCAAAACTTTTGTACTAAAGGTGTTACTTTTAATTAGGTTGATAATGGTTAACTTTATCATTCAACCCAATTAATGCCTTTTTTATAATGAGTACCTTAAAATCCTGTTTTTTAATTGCTTTGCCGGTGTTGTTAAACTTTGCCGTTTCAACAACCTTTGCGCAAACTGCCGATAATTCAACCCCGCCGCAATTGGGCAAAAGCCCGGTTAAGGAAGTAACAGCAGCCATGACGCTGGAAGAAAAAACCATGCTGGTTGTCGGCAATAACCGCCGTCCCCGGGGAGGTGGCCCGGTGGTGGGGCAAACGGAACAACTGGTACCCGGCGCAGCAGGCACCACTTTCGCGATCCCGCGTTTGGGTATTCCGGCTATAGTTTTGTCCGACGGGCCGGCAGGTTTGCGCATCAGCCCCACCCGGAAAGGCGATTCCATAAATACCTATTACTGTACTGCCTTCCCTATCGAAACCTTGCTGGCCTCCACCTGGGACCCGGCTACAGTTACCAAAGTTGGCCATGCCATTGGAAATGAGGTACTTGAATATGGCGCGGACGTATTATTAGCACCTGCGTTAAACATACACCGCAACCCTTTAGGCGGGCGCAATTTTGAATACTATTCGGAAGATCCGCTGGTGGCAGGTAAAATGACCGCCGCAATGGTTAACGGCCTGCAATCACAGGGCATTGGCACTTCCATTAAACATTTTATGGCCAATAACCAGGAGACCAGCCGCAATACCATCAATACCATATTAAGCGAACGTGCGGCGCGTGAAATTTATTTGAGAGGATTTAAAATTGCCGTGCAGGAATCCGATCCGTGGACGGTGATGTCATCGTACAACAAGGTAAACGGCACCTATACTTCCGAAAGGGCCGACCTGCTTTACAACATTCTGCGAAAGGAATGGGGCTTTAAAGGGCTGGTGATGACCGATTGGTATGGCGGCCGCGACCCCATTGCGCAAATGAACGCTTCCAACGACCTGCTGATGCCCGGCAGCCCGGCGCAGGCATTAAAAATATCGAATGCTGTTAAACACGATTCGATAGACATGAAACAACTGGATGCCAACGTGGAACGGGTGCTGAACCTGATCATGAAAACGCCCCGTTTTAAAGGCTACAAATATTCTAATAAACCCGACCTGAAAGGGAACGCCATCGTATCGCGCGAGGCAGCTACACAGGGGATGATATTGTTGAAAAATACCCCAAA
>Ga0206878_10334_pt2 | contig 14622 bp, 11 predicted proteins | sample Alteio_BWOrgCont_8_FD_152621 | JGI IMG/M metagenome (GOLD analysis project Ga0206878, IMG submission 152621) | Enriched cells from forest soil in Barre Woods Harvard Forest LTER site, Petersham, Massachusetts, United States -... | ecosystem: Environmental > Terrestrial > Soil > Temperate forest >... | reverse complement strand
TATTCACACTGCTGATCACCGTCGTGCATCCCGTGTAAGGCTGGGCCGTGCAGGCAACAGCCTGTGCGACGGGGGGTATGGAAGTTGCCGGAGTCTGGATGGAAGCATCCGTATTGACATAGGCGAGAGGCAGCTGGCCCGAGATCGTCAGGGCATCCGAGGGTTTTGTGAGCACGCTGGTAGCCACATAAAAAAGCCCACCCGTCCCTGCTGTTGTACCACTCGCAGGATACGTACAGTTGACAAAATAGTTTTGACCGTACGGATTGGTTGCAACACTGGATGGAATATATCCCGGCTGAAAATTGTTGCCAATCGCCGTGACATTGGTCCAAGTGGATGTTCCACAGGTCACAGGCCAGTCGGAATTGTTCACATAATACGACAGGGCCGCATTGAGGATTTGCTGCATCTGCATGGTGGTATTGTCGCGTCGTTGTTGATCACTTTTTTGAGTGGTAAAATTGAGCAGCATCAATATTAATGATCCTGATATGACCAGAACCAGCAGCATTTCGATCAGGGTAAATCCCTTTTGGCCGTCCTGTCTGTCAAAAAATTTCATCGCCATTCATCAGCCGCCACAAAGATAATTTTGTGTATTGTACCAGGATGTACTGGAAGTGACCCCGCTGAGTGATCCCATCCCGTCATTGGTATACTGCATGTTAAACTGTTTTATGACAGGTGACGACATCCAGAAAGATGTACTGATATCCTGGGTCAAAAGACTCGCCGGCTGCTCAAAGACCAGATAAAGCGCAGGTTCTGTTCCCGCTGGTGTAATAGCCCCTGTTTCACAGGTGGCTGTGGAGCTGGTTGTCACACAGGTTGCATTCAGCAGGCCCTGGAGTGCGAACACCTGTGCAGAATTTTGCAGCAGGACGGACACTTCTGCTTCCCAGAAAACCACGCTGGACTGCAGTGTGGCGGTTGTCCCGCTGCTCACAAGCTGGGCATAAGACGCTGCGGTGACATTGCAGCCTGTGGGACCAAGGTTATCTCCGGTGATGGGGTCAGTCTGGTTTCCTGCACACGCATAAACGCTCATGGCGGGATCTGTCCCGCTGGGCTGCACGCGGTTGAATTGCAGGGAGTATCCCTGGCCTGCAGCTGCATTGTTAACCAGCGGACTCAGCGGATACCAGTTGCCATTTGACAGAAATCCCAGGGTAAAGAGATCTGTTCCGGCGGGTGTGCCGCTATTGATGGTCAGTGCCAGTGTCGTGCCATTTGCAATCACTTTTGGATCCAGAAGACCGGGTGAAAGCGAATTGCCGGAGGCATCAAGAGTCTGCCTGCAGTTGGCCTGATAAAAACCGCGCATGACCATCATCAGCTGTTCCACCCTCGCGCTCACCTGTTGTGCCTGCACGATCAGCTGATACTGGTTATACATCCGAAAGCCCAAAACCAGCATGCCGGCACCAATGACCAGTACCAGCATGACCTCAAGCAGCGTAAACCCCAAAACAGCATGACGTCGCATCATTGCTGTCCCATCGTCATGCCGGTCAGATAGATGCCCTTGACAATGGTGATAATAAGCCATGCACCGATCGCCATGAGGGTGCCGCCCAGAATTTTGGAAATGGTCTTCAGGGATTTCACGCTGTTTTCCGCGCCACGCACACCCATACGCACCAGCCCATGCTCAAATCCCTTCACTTCCGCCATGACGCGCAAACGCACGATGTCTTTTTCATCAATCAGACCTGTTTCGAGAATGTCGGCCACATTGCCACGGCCAGTGGACAACAGATGCTCCATCATTACGAGGTGTGAGCCCAGATAGGGATCCGCACGATACTGCATGACTTTCAGTGCATTTTTGAAAACAATACCATTGGCAACCAGCAGGCCCAGGGTTTCCATGAAGCGCGCCGCGACAAACTGTTTGTACAGTTTGAACAGGGGAAATTTGTCCAGTGAGGGCCGAAGCTCGCCGATGTAATCGCGCATGATTTTGACGGTCACAAAGACCGTGCCACCGCCCGCAAGCAGACACAGCCACCACCAGTGTCGAATCAGTGCAGCGGTTGCGAGCAGGTCCCTTCCGGCCTGTGGCCATTTGTCCACTGGTTTGATGGCTTTGAACTGCACGAAAACAGAGGAATCGAGATATAAAATCACCCCGCAGGCCATCACAATCACCATGCAGGGATAGGCAATGGCGCCAACAAAAGCACCCATGGCACCACTGCTGCGACCGAGGGTATTGATGGCGGATTTCACAGTGGTCACCAGTGCGCCGCCCTGTTCACCCACACGAATGATTTCGACAATATTGATATTGAACCAGTCCCGCATGCCTTCAGCCAGCGCCTGACCTTCGGAAATTTTGTCACTGATGGAAAACGCCACTTCACGGGAAATGCCCGTTGTCGCATCAGCGATCATTTCGATGGCACGATTGGCCGGAATGCCATCATTGACCAGGGTATAAAAATCCTCGAGAAAGGCGAGTTGTGCCTTCGCACCGAAACGAAAATGCCGCAGGGATTTTTGGACAGATTCAAAAAAATTCAGAAATCCGGTAATTTCCATGGAGTCTGGTCCTGTCACTGATAGTGGTAAACCTTTGCGCCTATGGCAGTGTTGATGGGGCCCACCACTTTTTCTGCATCAAAAGGATCAATGATGCCTTGCTGGATCAGTTCTACTGCACGTCCATGAAAATCTGTCCAGCCATTTTCCCTGAGCATCTTTTCCCAGGACAACGTATCACACTTCTGGATAAACTGACGACCTTCCTCATCGACCCAGATCACTTCAGCAACCACGGTTCTGCCACCAACCCCTGTGCCATGGCATTTATCGCAACCGGCACCCCTTGCACGCGCGTTGTCCATGATTTCCCTGCCGAGCACTTTTTCCCATTCGGGAATAAAGGGTTGATGTTTTTCGGAAGAGCGGAGCGGAATGGAACAGCCCGGACAGACGATGGCCACAAGACGCTGACAGATGAGACAGCGCAGCACGCTGCTGTCACTCAGCAGCACGGGAGAAATATGCATGTCGACCAGACGGGTGATAATGGCGGTGGCACGATTGGTGTGCAGGGTGGTCAGCACCAGATGCCCGGTAATCGATGCCCTGACCATAACGCTTGCTGTATCCTCATCGCGCATTTCTCCAAGAATAATCACGTCAGGATCCATACGCAGGGCAGCACGCCCCATGCTGGCAAAACTGCGGTCTTCCTTTTCGGTGTTCACTGGCACCTGGGTTGCCATCTCAATCACTTTTTCGACCGGGTCTTCGATGGAATAAAGCTTTTGCGTGCTTTCAACCATTTCCATACAGGCTGCAAGCGTTGTGGTTTTGCCGGACCCAGTGGGACCTGCAACAATAATGGCACCAAAGGGCAGCCTGAGTGCCATTTTGATGATATCAATCTGTTTTTGGGTATAACCCAGTTCTTCGAGTGTTTTGTTGCGCCCTTCACCGGCCGCGAGAATACGCAGGACCATGTCAAATCCGCCATGGGCGGGAACACTTGCGAGACGCAAACGAATTTCCCTGCCCTGAATCCTGAGCGGCATGGAAGCATCCTGGGGCACCAGCGGATTAAAATGCGAAGTCGCGTGATCTGTTTCCTTGTTAAAGGCAACGGAGGCCAGTTCACGTCCGAGTTTTTCTGACCATTCCGCATAAACCCGAAGCTCTCCATGCTGTCGCATGCGGATGCGGGTAAAGTTTTGTCTGACCTGAATATGAATATCACTGACATCCTGCCCCACTGCTTCAAAGATCAGATCACGCAGCTGCTGCTGCTGTTCACTGAAACTGGCACTGGTTTCACCGCGCTGCTGGGCAATGGTTGTTCCCTCCCTGCCGCTGGCCAGCAACAGGGTGAGCAGTGAGCTCGTTGCGGCAAACACCTGTCCTGGATGAATGCCTTTGCTGAGCATGAGGGATTTACAGTTTTGTACCGTGCGCGAAGCGGGCTCTGAAGACAAAATCGTGGCACTTTTCAGCACGGCAATATTGCCCTGTTCGCGGCACCATGCCAGCATCTCATCCATGATACGGTCTTTCGGATCAAGATCGTGCTGGCTGCCGATCACAGCAGTAAGGGTTGCTGCCGCAAACTGTTCCAGTGCGTCTTTTTCAGATGTCTCGCCGACTGGTACATCTGCCATGATGATTCCTTTGGGTAGAAACAAACCCCGACCGTTATATTATAGGGCCTGAGGAATGGGCAGGGACAGGGTCTCGCATAAATACGGGATAAAAATGCACACAAATATGAAAATTGAAGAAAAAAAACACTTTCGGGATCTGTTAATTGCCAAACGCCAGCGGGTGGACGCCAAAACCCGTGAGCTTGCGGGTCTTGCAGCAAGAAACTTGCTGGAAAAATCCGTGCTTTTTTCGACCAGCCAGCATGTGGCGGGCTATTTTGCCATGAATGATGAATTTGACTGTGAGCCCATCATCCAGCTGATTCATGAGCGGGGCAAAACCTGTTATGTCCCTGTATTGGGAGAGAACAGGATACTCTCATTTATGCAGTATCGGGCGGGAGACGCCCTCCGACCCAATCGTTATGGCATTCCTGAGCCTTCTGGCCAAAAGATGCTTTCTGCAGAAAATCTGGATCTCGTGCTGGTTCCCCTTGTGGGGTTTGACGGGCAGGGCGGAAGACTGGGCATGGGGGGTGGCTACTACGACCGGACTTTTGAATTTTTGCGGCATTCGAAAGAATTAAAAAAAACAAAAAAGAACTGCCCACTGATCGGGGTGGGATATGAGATCCAGGGGGTGGACAAATTGCCGGCAGATCCCTGGGATGTTCCCCTGGATGGGATTTTGACAGAAAAAAGGCTGTTAGTTTTTTAGGGTTTCCCGAAAACATAAAAATTTCCCGCTACAGGCAGATCATTCTGAATACGTCCTGTGATATTTTCATCACAAAGAACTTCAAACCCCGTCTTCTGGGCGAGCATCAAAAGATCCTGTTTGTTGTGACCGAAACGCCCAGACTGTTTGATTTTCCAGCCGGGCTCATCATGGGTTTCTGTATTGAAAACAAAAATGCCCTGCTGGCTCAGCGCATTAAAAATAATCCCAAAAACTTCAGCAAGCTCTCCAAAATAAACCAGCACATCGCCTGCCAGGATCAGATCATATTTTTGTGTGTTGTCTGAAAGAATTTCCCGAAAATCACCAGCAACCAGAGCATCATAAATATTTTTTGAGCGGGCGTGGGAGAGCATTTTTTCAGATAAATCGATTCCAGTGAGTGTTTTTGCAAATGGTCTGAAGTGTGCTCCACAAAGCCCGGTGCCACAGCCGATATCCAGAATAGCATACGCTGGTTTGGTTTGGAGATATGCAGAGATACTCTGCAGCATTTTTTCAGGCAAAGTGTATTGAAGAGCTTTCTGCAAATGATCATCATAATGATCTGCATAATCATCAAAAAGATCGGTGAGATAATTTTTCGGGGCTTCAGAAGCGTTCGTATCTGCTGCTATGGTCTGTAACAAATACTGTACGGTTTGGTGATCTGGCTGCAAATTTTTGGCAGACAGCAGATGTGAGACTGCATCCTGAATTCTGCCGGTTTCGCGCAAAATCAGCGCGAGATTATAGTGGGCGGGGAAATCATCCGGATGAATGCTGAGAGTGCGCTGATAATAGTGAACAGCTTCCCCAGTCTCACCGAGTTGCGCATAAATCACGCCAAGATTAAACAATATTTGCGGGTCATGGGGGGTGAGATCAAGTGCCTGCCGGTAATAATATTTGGCAGGCTGAATGGCCCCAAGCTGCAGGTGGCAGGTAGCGAGATTGACGAGGGATGCCGCATGATCGGGCCTTTGGTCAAGCACGGCCAAAAAGGCCCGCATGGCCTCCGGAAGCCTACTCTCCTGCATCAGCTGGCAACCAGCTCTAAAGGCCTTGGCGGGCTCAAGACGGGCTGTGACAGTCATTTAGCGCTCCAAAAAAAGATTCTGATTGATTATTATGGATAATTTTATGGGCTATTGATGATTTGTGCAAACAATCAATGAATTGCGCAGAAACCCAAAAAGCGGGATTTTCAGGAGTGGACTATACTGGAGGTGTCGGACCGAATGAAATGGCCACGAGGGTGCGGGTATGCCGATAAGATTGGCGAAAAAGGGACTCAACCAAAAACTGGGAACATTTGGCAGCGATGATCAGCCAGATATAAAAAAATGGCCTGGCGGTGATGGCGATCGGGTCGAATTTGATCCAAACGAGCAGGCACAGGTAACCATTGGCGATCTGCATGGCAATGCCATGAAACTCGTCTGGTTTCTGGTTCGTTATGGTTTTGTGGAAATTGATAAAGACACATATGACGACCTTTTTAAACTCTATACTGCAGTATTGAATCCAAAAACAGCTATAGACAGCGATGCACACAGAGAAAGTGTAAAAAAATTCGGAGAAATCATTAATGACGATGAAAAAATAAAATGGAAAAAAAACATCTCCTGCACTTTTAAGACTTATAGGAGATGAACTGGCAGATCGTGGTGCGAGCGACTGGATGACACTGGATGTACTCGACAAGGCGAAAGAGAACGGGGTCAAAATGGAAATCCTGTTTTCCAATCATTCATCATGGTTTTTTGAGTATAGGATGACCGGAGTAATTCCTGACGATGCAAGGCCGGATGGACGTCCGGGAGATAATAAGGGCCAGGGAAGATCCATACATTCAATCGAATCAATGAAGAAGAATCCTAATTATACCAGAGAAAAATTAATAGAAAAAGTGGAACGTATTTATGATCCAAAAACATTCAAACTTGTATCCTGGACTATTAATCCAGCTAAAAAAGATAGCGGCAAAAAAGACAAAATTACCATTTTTACACATGCACCATTTGATCTGAATTGTCTGAAGGCGCTCGCAGAGAGTGATCTTTTTAAAGATGATGTTGTGTGGAAAGCAGATAATGCGCGGGAGCTGGCAGAAACTCTGGACAAAATCAATGAACGATTTCAGTATCTGATGACGAACCAACCAGACAGCATTTTTGAAAGAGTGAACCTTGATGCCAAATACGCTGGAGCGACCCCCCCCGCCCTTGGGGATCCAAGGAAGTATCCTCTGGCTGGAATTATCTGGAACAGGAATACCGAAACTCTGGACTGTAATAAAACCGAAGATCTGGATATTGAATATGTACATGGCCATAATGGTGAGTCTCCAGAACATGCGACTGGAATTGATCAGAGTTTTGGAAAGAGTCTCAACAATACAGGTGAGGCTCATAACGTAAAGCTCACACCACAGAAACGCGCCAAAGAACATGTGACTTTTGGATACTCTGCAGAAACCCATCTTGGTTTCGTTAAAAAAAATGAAGCAGCCGCTCAGGTTCAGCCTGTCGACAACAAGAGTGACGAAGAAATTGCGCGAAAGCCTGTGAACGTTCCCGTGGCCTTTAAAAAAGTCGATGCGCAAAAACTGCAAGCGGATGAAAAATCAGTCGAAATTACCCCAGCAACACCCGAGTTATTTACAAAAGCACTGAATGAACGCGGTATTAAACTTCATACTACTCAGGATATAATCGTTAAAAATATTTTTGGTTGTTTGAGAAATGGCGGGCCGACTAAAGGTGATCGACTTGAACTAATATTTATCTTTGAACTCTGCCCTGATTTAAAGGATCTGGGGAAAAAGATGCAGGCCGGTGAAACCGTTTCAACAGATGATCTTGTCAGGGCAATGGAGCTGTTGATTCCATTAAAACCCAGAAAATCGGGTGATTACTTCGAATACAAGGGAATTCCGCTGGACACAATAGCGGGAACATTCCTCATCAATCGTATTCTATTAGCCAACATTGGAATCCGGGACAGAATAGAATTTGCTGTTCAGTATATCAAAAAAAAATGAAAGGTACCCGGTGGGCTCGAAAGAGAAGAAACAATTCAACGACAATTTTTTTAAAAATAAAAATGATATTCCTGCACTTTTCAAGCTTGTAGGTCTTGACCCTCCAGCAGACGTGGCAGTGGCAAAAGCACCTGTTATTGTTCCTACTCCTCCTGTTGAAGAAAAAAAAGCAGAAGCGCTGAAACCTGCCCACCCAGAGGAAAAAATTCCTGCCTTTCAACAGGCCGCTGATGGCCAGCGGGGGTCTTTTCTGTCTGAAACTGCCCGGTTTGGTCGTCTCCCGGAACCGCCTCCCGAGGAAAAAATTCAACGATCTTTTGCTAATGAACAATGGATCGAATTCACAAGAGACCTTGCCAATGACCACTTTAAAAATGATGATGCAATTCGCGCTGTTTATATAGCAGCCCTGGTTGAATATTTGTCTTCTGGCATATGTGGTTATGAAGAATGCAGGAAATTTTTTGATTTGATCAAAACCGAACAGGATAATAGCAAGGATTTTATGCTATACCTTAACAGCAATGATTTGAATTCTGAGAACACATCTCTGCTTTTTTTAAATTATGCTGAACATCTCTACACGACATTTAGCTATTTCAGCCAGCTGAAAGAATTTCCTGGTTATGAAAATTTGTCCACCGCTGAACTATACGCGATCGTCAGAAAATTATATATCCAGCATTCATTGGGAGGATTTGACAGGATTGACCCCCCGGCAAGGGAACGCATAGCTGGATTTTTTAGCCAAAAAGCACGAACTATTGAAGCCCTGAATACACTTCTTGATCGGGCTGAACTCGATAAAAAACATCAGTTGCAGGAAGCCAATGAACGGGAGGAAAAGAACCCTCATCCCAGCCTTGATAAAGCTGTCAAACGCGGCGGAGATATTTGGAAAGATGCTTGGCTTCAGGATAATGAAATATTCGAAAATTTGCGCGAAATCATTCAATTTGAAGAATATCTTCCTGGCACATTATATTCTGTTGGCGTGGGCGACGGATTTGTGATCACAGAAGGCGCTCAGAACAATACATATGAAGGCATCCTGAAAAAAGCACTCGACGCAGCCAAAGCCTTCGGACTGAAAGAGGGTGATTCGATTTACATCCCCTTTACAACAGGTGGTCACTGGACGGTCAAAAAAATAAAATACTCTCCAGAACTTGTGCCTGAAAACGTCCCTTATACAGAAATTAATTCGTATGCTGATTCTGTTGTAGACGGAAGAATAAGACATATACGGCAGTCTGATGAAAAAACCTGCGGAGACTGGAGCTGCTCTTTTATTGTCGATGAAGTAACCGCGCATGGCACAAAAAACATGCGGGATGCAGATGTGGCGAAAAGAATCAGCGACATTGAAAGAAGGGATCCAGGGGAAACAGACAAACGCCAAAATGGCGAAGACCTCAGGAAAATCACTCATGAGGTGTTTACGCGAAGAGTCGACTGGGTAAACAAAATTTTTCATGAATCGAAAATTTCAGATGTTAGCACCCAAGAAATCCTGACCAACAGTCTGGGCCTGCTCTATCGAAACCACTTCAGAGAACTGTCCAAACACGAAAATAACATTATATTAATCGCCATGCAGCAAAAAGACCCGAATGACATAAAAAATGATTTGATCAAATACCGAAATTACATGCGGGCAAGAAGCGATATAGAAAACGCTGAAATTGGTGCAAATGATAAACGGTTTCTTCTGGACGCCCTAATATTGCGTTGCCTGAAGGATAAAGAATTTCCAGATGTCATCAAAAACATTTTTTTGAAAAATGACAGGGGATTTTTTAACCTGTTTGATCCCTCTGCGCTAAACATTGAAAAAATTGACAGCAGGTTTTTTGATGAAAACAAAAATAGTGCCTTGAAAAAATTATGGCAGGCAGCAGATCTTTTGTACCGGTCATGTCCTGACACCTTATTTACAGCGGATCATCAAAAAATTGTTGCGTCTCTTGTTGCCGCCGACATCCAAAACCCTGAAAACCCCTCTCCTGATGATATTGACAAAATCAGGAATATCATCGTCGGGGCAGAATTGAAACCAGTATTTGCACAAGCGAGGAAACCAGCAGAAGCAAAAACACCCCTACAAACGCCAGTCCCTGTGCCCATACCGTCATCGCCAAAAAAACCAGCACTGTCATCATCGCCATTGCCACTCTCCGGAACATTGCGTGTTCCAGCAGATATCGGCATCATGGATTTTCTGTCCCAAAAGCGGCTTGATTCTTTATCTAAAACAGACACAGCCTTACAGGAATTTCGCACGACGATCAATAATACTAAAAACAGGGTTGTCTCCTGCAGCCATGAATTTATACAGGTCGACCGCAACCAAAAAGATGCAACACTAGCACACTATCTGGGTCGAAATTATGTTAAATTGGCAACCTTCCAGTCGGATGAGCTCATTGTCAAACAAAATGAACCTGGCAAAATTGACATACATGTATCCCAGTTTGATATAACAACAAAATCAGGATCTGCAGGCGGCTCTGCCACCTCCAAACAACCTACAGCTACCATTGTTGCAGTGGATGAAATGGTTCCAAAAGATGGCAAACAGGTCAGACAAACCACCCTCTATGGCAACCCTGTCCAGCTCGCAAATCTGAAAGATACTGAAAATAACGCCGAGCTTCTGTTGATGGCCGCCATTCACATTTCAAATTATATGCTCAAACGTCCGGAACCCAAACGGAATGACCCCATCCGCATCGCAGACATCCATCCCGATACCCCGCCCATGCTGCTGGCCATGATGCTGGTGTATGCAGACAAAGTCGGTGTTCCGCTGAACATTGACTATCCTCCTGCACCTTCTGATCTGCAGAAACATACGACTGACAAACTGAAGACAGCTGAAACATTCTATGATGAAATAATAGCCAAAGGCCAACCCGCTCCTGATGATAAAACAGCCGCAGCAGAGTTTCTGGGTAAATTTGGTAGCGGCCTCCATTAGGGTTGGGTACAACTTTTTATTCTGCTGCCTCTGTGCTTTTCATTTCACTGACAATAAAATCAGTGAAATCAGTGAGGTCCCCTTCAATTGAAGCCTTCTCGAGAGCCTTCATATACAGGTTTCTCTTTTTCACATGAATAATGGTCCATGGGTAACCCTGACTGACCAGTAGCGCATTCATGGCAAAACGGGCCATACGGCCATTCCCATCGACAAAAGGATGCACAAACCCCACCAGCCAATGCATTAATACAGCTCTGACCCCAGGATGAGGCTCATTTGCTGCACATCTGAAAAGGGTATCCATACAGACTCCCACCGCTTCAAACGGCGGAGGAACATGCATGGCATTGCGTATGTAAACAGGCTGTCTTCGATAACCGGCAAGGTGTTCGCGCCTGACAATTCCTGCCGCGACTGAAGGTGAAAATAATGCAGCATACCATGACGAAAACATGTCCCGCATGATATCAACAGGTGCGCTGGACACACTCATCTGCATGATTGTATCTTTGACACTCCTGAATGCCTCATAATAACCCTTTGCCGCCATGGCATTTCTCTGCTGACGATCTGATTCATCTGCTTCGGGCTGCCACTTTCCTTCAGCAATTTTTTTCATTAATTCTTCTGAAACCTCATATCCTTCTATAGAAAGTGAATGATATGCATCTTGCGCATAAACCGTATCAATCTCTTCTATAAAATGTGCTTTTTCGCTTTTTTTGGTTGCGGGCTCTGGAAACCGTTCGGCAATTGTGGCGCGACTCCTTTCCCACATGGCCGCGAGGCGCGCCGCATAAGGTGAAATAGAAATGCCAGTCAATAACAGTGGTTTTTCGTCAAATGGATTTTTTTCAACAACCTGAAAACCTGCAGCCCGCATCGCCAGCAAAATGGCATCCGCAAACCGAGAGTTTTTTATATGCCGCAATGCGCCTGCAACCCGTCCTGCAGCTGTTGTCAGCCTCTCTTTCAAAAGATAATACAAAATACTGTCAGGAGATTCCAGCATATGCAATGCAATTGCTGCCTCAGTTGACTGTTGACTGTAGAATGCGGGTGGCATTTTACATAATGCATATTCAAATGGAAATACTTTGAGTCCATGATGCTGCGTCCGATCCAATGGAAAATTTTTTTTCTCCTCATAGATCATCAGGGAAGTATTATGTGGCAATTTTAATGATTGCGTACCTCCCTTGCGGGCAATAACCACAACCTGTGAAGGAATATAATTTTTGCCAAGCCACAAATCCATTGAAGCTTCGGGCGACAGGCAATACTGATCATTAAACCTCTCTTCCAGATATTGACGTACAAACTCCCAAAAATTGACATGCCAGAGCGTACTTTCACCGGTATCCACATAAGCAGGACACAGCACATACCAGCCATGAATAATCTGGCGAAGATACTTGCTCCGAATCAGTCGTTCCCGATCCGCGCGTGTCAGCCGTTCAGACCTGATAATAGACTGGTTTGCCGCCTGTAATGCCCGCTCGAGAGATGCTGCCAGTAATTCATTGGAAGATATCCGCGCCATACCCGATCCTTGTTGTTTATTGATTTCTGTCTTTATTTTACCATGTTTTTGTGTAGATGTGTTACCATGTTTTTATGTTGTAGCTTTACTTTGTTTTATTGATGTATTTTATTAATAATCAATTAGTTAGTTTAAACGATTACCTGACGTTCGTGTTGGATTTTCTAGGAAAAACATGTTTGTTGACTGATGTCAGTTATGGTGGCTGATGATATCAAACTTGGAGTAAGATCATCAAACTGAAATACATTGCTTGGACCCATGAAGAAAACCCTCTCTCCTGCAAGTGGCCCTGTTGAATCCCATCTGACCCTGCCTGGCTCCAAAAGCCTGACCAACCGGGCCCTGCTGCTCGCAGCGCTCGCCAATGGTGTCTCGGAACTGAAAGATATCCTGATCAGTGATGATACAGAAGCCTTCATCGCAGCCCTCAGATTGCTCGGCATTCGCATTCAGCTGGATACGGATACCCAGCAATGCATCGTCATGGGTTGTGGCGGAACCTTTCCTGTGAATGAAGCCTGGATCGACTGCCGGGATGCCGGCACCGCCGCACGCTTCCTGCCCGCAGCGGTGAGCGCCACTATCGGCCGCTGGCATTTCGATGGCTCCCCGCAGCTCAGAAAACGTCCCCTCGGTGGCCTTTTGAAAGCACTCCGCTCCCAGGGCATCAAAATACAGTCAGAAGACCAGGAGGACAGCCTGCCACTGACTGTCTTTGGCCAGAACGGACTTCCAGGCGGCACCCTGAAAGTCGATGCCACAGACAGTGGCCAGTTCGTATCAAGCCTGCTCATGGCAGCGCCGATGTCCCACACGGCTGTGACCCTCGATCTGCACGATGCCGTCAGCAAGCCATTCATCGATATGACCATCCGCGTGATGGCAGAATTTGGCGTGCGGGTCAGACAGCTGCATCCGGAACGCTTTTCCATCCCCGTTCCCCAGCGCTATATCGCAAGAGATTATGTCATTGAACCGGATCTTTCCACGGCGGCACCTTTTTTTCGCAGCCGCCGCAGTGACAGGAGGGGAAGTTACCATTCAGCCGATCAAACTCAGGGAATCCAGCCAGGGCGATGCCCGGTTTCTTTTTCTGCTGCAAAAAATGGGTTGTGAAATCACTGAGAAACCGGAGGGTCTGACGGTTCGCGGACCCCAGTCTCTTGCTCTCAGGGGCATCAGCGTCGACATGCGTGACTGCTCTGATACTTTCATGGCCCTTGCCGCGATAGCGCCCTTCGCTGAAGGTCATACCACCATCACCAATATTGGCCATACCCGTCACCAGGAATCCGACCGCATCAGCGTGATGTGCGAAGGTCTTGCACGCGCAGGGATCAAAACCGAACAGGGCCCGGACTGGATCAGGATCTGGCCAGGCATTCCCAAAAACTGTGAAATCGATACCCATGGCGATCATCGCATCAGTATGGCCTTTGCTGTCTGCGGCCTGCGCTCTGGTATCACCCTGCTGGGCGCAGAATGCGTCTCAAAAACCTGCCCCCGATTTTTTGACCTGTGGGAAAGGCTCATTCCCTGATATCCTGTGCGCCAAAATCTTCATTGCCGAAAGGAGAGCTTCATGGCAGGGACCGTCACGCACACAAGAAATCAGCACTCACCGTCGGGTCACTCTTTTCGAGCCTGGCAGGTCGTCCTTGCCGCCTCACTCTTCTTTTTTTACCAGTTTGTCCAGCTTAACCTCTTCAGTTCCATTGATGTACAGCTCATGCAGGAATTTTCTCTCGGGCCTGCGGGGCTTGGCCAGCTTTCCTCCATGTATTTTTATGCCAATGCCCTGTTTTTGTTTCCCGCAGGCATTCTGCTTGACCGCTATTCAGCGCGCCGGCTGCTTCTCGGTGCCATCACCCTGACGGTCACTGGTACTTTACTGTTTTCGATCGCGCTCCATACGCCACTTGCCGCTTTTGGGCGCTTTCTGGTGGGGACTGGTGCAGCATTCTGTTTTCTGAGCTGTGTCCGGCTCGCTTCCCGCTGGTTCCCCCCACAAAAAATGGCGCTGGTCACAGGTGTGGCCGTCACCATGGCCATGCTCGGCGGACTGATTGCCCAAACCCCCATGGCCCTTTTGTCCAGTCGTATTGGCTGGCGAAACGCCATCAAACTCGATGTACTGCTCGGGCTTGTCATTATCGGCATTATTTTTTTCGTGGTGGAGGATCGTCCAAAAGGAAGCAGAGA
>Ga0206878_10242_pt2 | contig 14650 bp, 14 predicted proteins | sample Alteio_BWOrgCont_8_FD_152621 | JGI IMG/M metagenome (GOLD analysis project Ga0206878, IMG submission 152621) | Enriched cells from forest soil in Barre Woods Harvard Forest LTER site, Petersham, Massachusetts, United States -... | ecosystem: Environmental > Terrestrial > Soil > Temperate forest >... | reverse complement strand
GCCTGGAGCCGGGCGAAGAAGCGCAATTCGGAGTTCGAGTGCTTTGCGAGCGCGAAGACCGCACGCGTGCCGCGGGCAACGGAACCGCCCGGCCGAATGCGCGCGCCAAATGGAATGGGAATGGCGTGTCGGATGAAGATCCGACGGGGTTACGCGATTGCAAGATTTCAACCTCGAGCGAGGGTGTGAATGCGTGGTTCAGGCGCTCCACCGCGGATCTGCGCATGCTGGTCGACGGAAACCCCGAAGGGCCGTATCCGTACGCCGGAGTGCCTTGGTTCAGCACCGTATTTGGGCGTGATGGCATCATCACCGCGTTGCAATGTCTCTGGGTGAGCCCGGCGATCGCGGAGGGAGTGCTGATTTGCCTGGCCGAGACGCAGGCGACCGAGGAAATTCCGGAGCAGGATGCTGAGCCGGGAAAAATCCTGCACGAGATGCGCCGCGGTGAAATGGCGGCGACGAAGGAAGTCCCGTTTGGCCGTTACTACGGGAGCATCGACGCGACACCCCTCTACGTATTTCTCGCCGGGGAATATCTGGCGCGAACCGGTAACCTCGAGTTTGTGCGGACGATATGGCCCAACGTGAAGCGCGCGCTGAAGTGGATGGAGGCGTACGGAGATCGCGACAAAGACGGCTTCATTGAATACGAAAAGACGTCTGACCAGGGGCTAATTCAGCAAGGGTGGAAAGACTCCCACGATTCGATTTTTTACGCGGACGGGCGAATCGCCGAGCCGCCCATTGCCCTGTGTGAGGTGCAGGCCTATGCATTCGCTGCGAAGCGTGCGGCGGCGACATTGGCACACGCCATGGGTGAAGATGACCTCGGCGCGCGGCTCGAAGCCGAGAGTCTCGCACTGCAAGGCGAGTTTGAACGAGCTTTCTGGAACGACCAGCTGGGAACATACGCACTCGCGCTCGATGGAAAGAAGCGGCAATGCGCCGTGGCAGCTTCCAATGCGGGGCACGCGCTCTTCTGCGAAGTCCCGAGCGCGGAAAGGGCGCGATCCGTGGCGAACGCGCTGATGAATGAACAGATGTTTTCGGGATGGGGCATTCGCACGCTGTCGTCGCGGGAGAAGCGCTACAACCCGATGTCGTATCACAACGGGTCGGTGTGGCCGCACGACAATTCGCTGATCGCTATGGGTTTTGCGCGGTACGGAATGCAGCGGGAGGCGTGCTTGGTGCTTGAGGGAATTTACGAATCGAGCCGACATTTGCAGCTGCAGAGAATGCCGGAGCTTTTCTGCGGCTTTCACCGCCGAGAGGACGGCAGCGGGCCGACACTCTATCCCGTGGCTTGCGCGCCGCAAGCGTGGGCCGCCGGTTCGGCTTACCTGCTGCTGCAGGCTTGCCTGGGAATGCGCGTTTCAACGCCAAAGAAAGAAGTGTGGTTCTCGCGGCCGACGCTGCCTAAAATGATGCGCGAGGTGCATATCGAGAACCTGAGATTAGGTGACGCGAGGGTGTCGATCTTGCTGCGGCGCAACGATCATGGCGTTTCGATCGAAGCCGAGCACACAGACGGCGTGCGCGTTTATGAGCTGGTTTAGACGCTTTCAGCCTAAGGCGCTTTGGATGCCAGCCCGGGCGGCTTTCTTGCGGCGTCAGTTCCCTTCCCCTACAATCGAAGTTTGAGTTGGCCTGCGTTTTGCGGGCTGACTTCGATCGCGACATGCCCGAGAAGAAAATTCGCGTTTTGATCGCCAAGCCGGGCCTCGATGGGCACGACCGCGGCGCGAAGGTGATCGCACGTGCGCTCCGTGACGCGGGCATGGAAGTGATTTACACGGGATTGCGCCAAACGCCGGAGATGATCGCTGCCGCGGCCGCGCAGGAAGACGTCGACGTAATCGGCCTCTCGATTCTTTCGGGAGCGCACAACACGCTTTGCGCACGCCTGATGGAACTACTCCGCGCGAAGGATATGGCCGACGTAACGGTGATCGTCGGAGGAATTATTCCCGACGAAGATATAGCCGGTCTGAAAAGGCTGGGAGTGGCCGAAATATTCCAGCCGGGGACGCCTACGCAGGCGATCGCGGATTTTATTCAGAAGCGCGCGGCCGGCGCAAACGCGGCGTGACAGAGATTCCACGGAGAAGCGATTGGAAACGGTGACAATTGTGGAGTGCCCGCGTGACGCGTGGCAGGGACTCGAGCAGATCATTCCCACCGAAGAAAAGATTGCTTACCTCGAAAAACTGATTTCTCTCGGCTTTTCGCACATCGATGCAGTGAGCTTTGTTTCTCCCAAGCACGTCCCGCAAATGGCGGACAGTGAAGCGGTGATGGACAAGCTGCGCGACGCGAAAGGCCCAAGCGGCCAGAAGCCGGAGATCATCGGAATCGTAGTGAATGAGATGGGCTTGGAGCGCGCGCTGGCTGCGGGCGTAGGAACCATTGGGTACCCGTACTCGGTTTCCGCCTATTTTCGTAGGGCAAACGCGAACATGTCGCGGACGGACTCGCGGGCGCTGGTGGAAAAGCTGCAGCAGGAGACGAAGCGCGCCGGGCGCAAACTCGTGGTCTACATTTCCATGGCGTTCGGCAATCCGTATGACGAGCCGTGGGGGCCGGAGATTGTCGAAGAGACTCTTGTCTGGCTGAAGGACACGGGTGTGCGGACCGTTTCGCTGGCCGATACAGTGGGGAGTGCGTCGCCGCAGGAAGTTGCGGCGGTTTATAGTGCGGTGAAAGACTGTGTGGCGGGCGTCGAGATCGGTGTGCATTTGCACAGCCGTCCCGAAGAAGCCGCGGGAAAAGTGCTAGCCGCTTACGAAGTGGGATGCAGGCGCTTTGATGGCGCATTGACGGGGCTGGGGGGATGCCCGTTTGCCGGCGATCACCTGGTGGGAAATGTGCCGACCGAAACGGTGCTGGCGGCACTGGCGGCGCGCGGCGTGGCAACCGGAATCGATGCGAAGTCGTTGGCGATCGCTTGCGCCCTGACTGGCGAGCTGCGCGAGAAATACGCGACCAAGCAAACGGAAACGGCCAAGTTGAACTAAGGGTCCTGAACGACATCCGGAGCAGGAGCTATGGGGTATCACACGCTCACATTTCAGACGGACGGCGACGTCGCGACAATCGCGCTGACGCGGCCGGAAAAGCGCAACGCGATTTCGGTTCAAATGATCGCGGACCTGATGGCTGCGCTGGAGCAGGCCGATACGGGCACCGCTCGCGTGGTGATTCTGACCGGATCAGGCAAAGCGTTTTGCGCCGGAATGGATCTGGAAGAGTTGCAGGCCGTTGCGCGCCACGGTCTACCCAAGCATCTTGAAGACGCACGGCGCGTTTCGAAAATGCTCTTCCGGCTTTACAGCTTTCCGAAACCGATCATCGCGGCAGTGAACGGGGCAGCGATTGCAGGTGGCTGCGGTCTGGCTACGCTGGCCGACATCACTTTGGCGGTGCCGGAAGCGAAGTTCGGTTACACGGAGGTGCGGATCGGTTTTCTGCCCGCAATGGTATGTGTTTTCCTGAAGCGGCAAATTGGCGAGAAACGCGCGCGGGATCTCTTGCTGACCGGGCGGATCATCGAAGCTGCTGAGGCACTCCAACTGGGGCTGGTGAATGAGGTTGTCGCAGGCGAGCAGTTGATGGATCGCGCGCACGAGATCGCGAGCCGGATCCTGGCATCGAATCCCACGAGCGTGCGCGAAACCAAGCGGATGCTGCTGGCTAGCGACGAAAAGACGATTCGCGCTGAGCTTGAGTTAGCGATTGAAGCGAGCGCGAACATCCGAACGACCGAAGATTTTCGCGAAGGCGTCACTGCGTTCCTGGAGAAGCGCGCTCCCCAATGGCAAAAGCGGTGACGGGTTATAGCGAAGCGATCGTTCGCGTGCGTTACGCCGAGACCGATCAGATGGGCGTGGTCTACCATGGCAACTACTTCACATGGTTTGAAGTGGGGCGCGTGGAGTGGTGCCGCGCACACGGATTCGAGTACAAGCAGATGGAAACGAAGGACGACAGCCTGATCGTCGTGGCTGAAGCTCACTGCCGGTACAAGCGACCCGCGCGATTTGACGACATTCTGATCGTGCGAACCCGGCTGACCGAATCACAGCGGCGAATGCTCAAGTTCGAATATGAACTTGTGAATCAGGCGGATGGCACGGTGATCGCCATCGGCGGCACGACCCATGTCATCTGCGACCACCAGGGCCGGCCCAAGTCGCTACCCGAAAAATACCGAAAGGCCTTTTCACCGAACGGCACTCAGTAGTGCCAGCCCGCTGGTGTCCTGGGCCGACCGGGAACAGGCTTGCTGAGCACGATTTTTCGCTAGAGGTATGCAATCTCCTTATCCCCGGCATGCCAAATCGACTTCGTCCCAGCGCGATTGCTCTGTGTTGCTAGTCGGATTCGGCGCTGGTGTGCTACACGCGCAGGGCGCTTGGCGCGATCCCTCCGCGATTTTTCTGTTGTCCGGCCATGGCGATACCGGCCATGTGTTCGATGATTTTGCGCCGCTACTCGCCAAACACACTGCAGCGATCGGCAGCTCCCTTTTGCTCGTCGAGCACGTCGGTTCCACATCGGTTCCCGGTCTTGCGGCTAAGCCCATCATCGACATTCTTGCCGTGCTGCGATGGGGCGCCGCAGATCCATTCTTGCTCATGAGAAATTCCAGCAAATGACTTTCCGAGGGCGTCAGTTGAATTTTGTCCGTTCCTCGAAGCACGCGGTGGCTGTTTGGGTCGAGCAGAATCTCTCGCCCTTGACACCCCTCCTTTGACGCGGGCAACTGGGCGTTGGGCAAGCGCTCCCAACCGCGCGAGTAGTTGAGAGAGAGAAAACGACCTGGTAAGAAAATCATCGGTGCTGGCGTTTAGTAGTCCCCCCACCTCGGGAACCGGATAGCGCGGCATGATCACCACAATCGGGTAGAGTTTCCATCCGCCCCCAATTGGCGGAAGACTCGTAGATCGTCCCTCCCGGCCAGTCTCGAATCGAGAATCACTATGTCGAGCAGGCTACCCTAAAACGCGACGAGCCCCCACCGCAAGAGGCAGGGGCTCGGGTGCGCACTTGTGTTGGATCGCGACTTCTAGTTAGTGGCCTTCGCCATGGTCGTCATCATCTGCTCCAGTGCCTGGCGTGAACGAAATCCCGCGAAACACCTCGGCGAATTGAGCCGTCCGCACAACCCTGAAGGATTCATCTGAGGGCGGTTTCGGTCCGGCAGCCGCTAGATTGTCTGTGATCATTACGAGTCGATTCGGATCTGCACCCTGATCTCCGTCACCGCTGATTGTAGAAGTGATTGCCCAGATCGTCACTGTTCCATCCCAATTGACGCGGCCGGTGATGTTGCGCAAGCCATCGGTCGCCGGTGACCACGGCAATCCGTTCGGGAAGAGCTTGTTCGTACTGTTCGGATTCGCTCCGGTCGGATACCCCGGCACAGTGTATGGTTCTCCGAGCTCAAGTCCAGCCGTCAGTACGTACTGCATACTCCAAGTTTTCGTCGTGGAATTGTAAGTCCACTTTTGCAGACCGGCGGTGGTTTGGGAGCTGGCATCGGCATAAGCATTGCTGGCGCTTAGCGTCCCGATACTGCCGTTGCCTTCGTCAGCCACATACAGCGTGTTGGCGTCGGCAAACCACAATCCGAATGGGAATGGTTGTGTGCTGGTCTTCGCCAGGACGGTGTTAAAGCCGGACAGAACGCACATATTGTTGGGAAGTCCAGTCGTCAGAAGCGTTGATGGTACGGCGAGCGGGGTGGTCGGCAATGTAGCGCCTGGTTCAGGCACTCCGACTCCTTCCGGACAAGCCTTCCCAGTGGTATCCACGAAGTAGACGGTGTCGATTCCGTTGCCGCCGCTGCCTTTTGTGGCATAGATCACGTTGTTGAAGACTCTTAGCCCACGGAAATTATCATCCTTGCCAAGCTTATCGGTCTTGGTGTTAGCAGGAATCTCCGTAATGTTAAAGCTGGCCACTGGAGTGGGCGCTCCCGGGTTCTGTTTGGCCTCGGCTTTCTTTGCCGGAGTCATGATTTGCATCCCCGCTCCCAAGAGTATCCCGGCCGGCTGCGGATTGTTACCGTTGCCGGCGTTGCCTACGGTGTAGTAGACATCCGCGTCTTTGTTGTAGACCGCGGCCCGCCCGTTGTTGCCGCTATAAGCGTTTGTCTCGGTGAAGTCAAAGTTGCCGTTGCGGTCGACTTTGGCTACCGCACGGTAAAAAGCCTCGCCCACCGGGTTCGTTGGGTCGACCACACCCGGCGTGTTCGCATTCGACGCATCCACTGTGCCAACCTTCGCCACATAGTCGATGAAAGTCAGGTACTTCTTGTCGGTTGAAAGATTCAAGGCTCCTTCCGACTTCGACGAAAAGCTGGTCACCAGTTGATCGGTCGGCACAGGCAGCGTGTCTATGCGCCAGCCCCAGGGCGTAAGTTGGTCGAGAAAGAGCGGGGATGTGACCCCGAAGCTCCCGTCGACCGCGTCGTTGTTGAAAACGTAAGGATAAGTGCCATCAAAAGTCGCCATGTCTGGTAGCGTGCATCCCACAGACGTCGACGCACACCCCGGCGGCAGTACCTGTCCGACGGCGACAAAGTTGGGATTATTCACGTAAACGCTCCGGCTGAGTACCAGGTTTCCCGGCTGAAATCCGTGGAACTGGCCGCCAGAGTTGAAGGAATTGTGAGGATCGTCATCTGCCCTTAGTCTTCCACTAAAAGCAACCACAAATGCGAGGGATATCGCTCCCGCGGCGTACAAGAGTTTTTTCATTTATTATGGGCCCTCCCGAGGCGGCGGGATGTTCACACTTCAGGAGCGCGCGAAGAGTTACAGTCGTGTTAAATTTTCAGGCTCGCGACCTGAAAGTCTTGTGAAGAGAACGACTTTCGCGGTCTCTCTGCGGCGGCGACGATGACTGGGCACGGGTAGTCCGGTAACCTCTCGACTTGCCCGGATGTGGTATCCGCCTTCGGGTTCCTTTGCCACCGGCTGCGATCGCGGCACTCAATGCCATCGAGGTCGACAACACGTACTACTTCTGGCGTGGTGAATCAACTGAGAAGGCTTGCGTCGGCAACTACCAGCGGGCGTTCAGTACGGGGATACGCATCGTTGGCGCGATACGTTTGCAGTGGAACTGCTCCTATCCGGAATGACGGCGGAACAAGTCTCCGTTCTGCTCGGTCATAAGTCGGTCAGGATCACCGCCCCCCCGTGGGTCAAAGCCCGCTACGAGCAGCTAGAATCTGGCGTCCGGCGGGCATTTGACACCGACAAGATGGCATACAATTCCTTTTAGCCCTTAAAAAACATAATAAAACATTGACGGAAAATTGGTGGAGGCGGGGGGAGTCGAACCCCCGTCCGAAAAGCCTTGCAACCCGAAGACTACATGCTTAGCCCGTTCCGAAGGGTTCGCCGCGAGAACTCAGAGCGGGCAAGACGCGCTCGCGACTAGTCCGATTGGGTGTCACCGTCGCGCTCCGGACCGAAGCTTGGCGGCCAGCCTACTGAATGACGCTTCATCCCAATCGCGTAGGCAACGACTGGGGAAGCGCGCTACCAACTATTAGTTAGGCAGCGAGAGCCAACTGTGAGTTGCCAGTTGTCTTGTTCCACCCTATTTCGGGCAGGTGGGGCCCGGCATGCCTTCGAGCCGCGACAGCTTCCGTCGAAACCGTGTCGCCCCCGTTGGTACCTCTATTTTAGCACGGCCGGCGACAGCGGCTTGGGCGAGCCGGTTGGCCGTGAAGCTTCGGCTAGTTCATGCGTTCGCCGCGGAGCAGGTCGCCCATGTCGTCGATCTTATCGCCAAGCAGGTTCAATTTCCGGGAAAGCGCCTGAATCTCGGATTCCGCGCGACGATTCACGTCAAAATCCAGTTCGCTACGGACGCGGTCTTTTTTGTCCTGGCGGTTCTGGCTCATCATGATCACGGGTGCCTGAATCGCCGCGAGCATCGAGAGGAAAAGATTGAGCAGGATGAAGGGATAGGGATCCCACGCTCTCGTCCCGAGCGCAATGTTGATCGCAGTGTATGTGACCATGAAGACGCCGAAGGTGATTATGAAGGCCCAGGACCCGCCGAAGCGCGCCACCGCGTCGGCGATGCGTTCGCCGTGCGTCGCGGCCTCTTCAATCAGTTCGTTGGCGTTGCGGTTGGCACGGCTGCGCACCAGTTCCTGCGCGGCGTGAAACTGGCGTCCGATGGTGGTGAGCAAATCCATACCCGCGTGGGGCTTTCGCTGGATCAAGACGAAGATATCGTCGCGCGTAACCTCCAAGCACGTCATGTCCTCCGCCGCGACTGCGGTCGTCTGGTGCGGATGCTCGTCAAGCATTGAGGCAAAGCCAAAGAAGTCTCCAGCGCCAGGCTCGTCGACCACAACTTCCTGCTGATCCTGGTCGATCGTAGTGACGCGGACCTTGCCGGAAATCACTACGTAGGCACCCACGCCAGGGCTGCCGATTTTGTAGATCCTCTCGCGAGCCGTGAACGTCTTGAATTCGACCTGGCTCGCGAGCACCGCGGCTTCTTCGTCATCGAGAAGCGAGAAAAGCGGAACATTTTTCAGGACGGCAGGGTCGACACTCACGGGAGTTCTCCTTATAGGGCAGTGGGATCATGTGGGATTTCTCGCAGCGGCCTGGACGGACGAATTCTAATCCACGCCGAGATGAAGGGCAGATGAATCGTGGTGGGGCGTCAGACGAAATGCGTCAGACGGATCGATGACGAAGGAAATGCACGACAAAGAGCAGGAGAGCGACGATGAGCGCAAGGTGAATCAGAGCTCCGGCCACGTGGAAGACCACGAAGGCTCCCAACCACATGAAGAAGAAGAACGCGGCAAAAATCAGGAATAGATAGCGCACATAAGGATGCTATCACGACCCAATCAGGTCATGTGAAGGATGGACGCGCAGCCCCAGTGGTCGATCATGCCGTTCTCAATGCCCCACTCGGCCATGCGGATCGCGTCGCCTGGGTCGTCGGGGTCGCCCCGGATGCCGGAGACACGCTCCCATTCGGGCCAATCCTGAAATTGCAGGATACCGTAGGAGATCTTCCAATTCGTATCAAGATGATTGACGGGGCGCCCCATGCTTTCGCAAGGGATCAGGTGCTCAATCGCGAGGTCCGCCGTCGCCTGCGAAACCGGGCCGCCCGGAACCAACTTCGGTGCGGTCCAATAGGGGCGGCTGTCGTATTGGGCGCCTAAGGTCATGGCCCGGCGGTAGATAAGGCTCTGGGGCACGCCGACCGGAACGACGGGCTCCGGAGAGAATGTGGACCGCAGGGGAGCAAAGGCGGCGCCGTGCGCCAGCATCGCGGTGAGCACGATGGCAAACGAGAGCGTTCCAAAATAGAAGCACTTCTCGATATCCCGGGTCGGCTTGGCAGCGCGGGACCGCCTTACCCGCTGAGAGTCGACGGGGCGTTTGGACCGTTTTGTCTGACGCGTGGCCACTTGAAGTTTCCGCTACTCCATGATGCCCGAAAGTTAGATCAGGCGAGAAGCATTATAGGCGAATAAAAGGCGAACACGCAAGCGATTTCCGACCGGCTCGAATCTTCGCGCTGTCTTCCCCCGTTCAACGCAACCCGGAAGGGCGGCCTGACAAGAGTACGTTGGCCCCACCGAAAATACACCCCTTCCTTGAAATTCCTTGGGACCTCTTACCCATCCTACAGCCTATTTCCAGTTCGCGACGCCTGTACGGAAGGACAGTATTTTCCGTCCGCCTAAGGCTCCTATCCTGCACAAGCAGCAGAAGATACGCGCAGAAAGGCCGTTCCGCCTTTTTTTCTGCATGGGTACGGACGGCCTATTGTTGCGTAACGAACCAATCGCGTTCAATACACCTACGTGAGGAACCACGAAGTGTCGCCGGGTAGAGCCCTATCGGCGCGATCGTCGGTCCCGAACAGGAGAGCTTGATGCGGATGCAAGCAGGAGAGGCTTTACCAACGCCGATGGACGCCGCGGCTAGACGCCACCGGAACCAACGCGGCTTCACAGTGCCTGAGTTGCTGATCACAGCTTTGATCGGCACGGTCCTCACGGTCGTGGCCGTCCCGATGTTCTACAACGCCCTCAACAGCATGCGCCTTAGCAACATGGTGAGCAACATCGCCGGGTCAATTTCGGGCACCCGCTACCAGGCAATCATGAAGAATCAGATCTATACGCTCGTGATCACTGCGCCTGGGAACACGTATGTGGTGACCAACGTCTCGACCAGCACTGCAGGCGCTGCTACTCCTCTCGCCAACGGCCAGACCGTGAAGATCAACGGCGGTACCGGGGCGACTTACACCTACACATTCTGCCCCAACGGCACGGTGTACGGCGCAACCTCCGGGTTGTGCCCCGGCAGTTCCGCATCGTTCTCGGCAACAGCAACTCCCGGTCTTCAAATTACGTACGGGTCCAGGCAAGTGAATATCGCGGTATCGACGGTGGGAAATGTCACAACGACAACTATCCAATAGTCCTAAGCCGTCTCGCGCGGCAGGCTTCTCGCTGATCGAAGTGGTGATCGCGATCGCGATTCTGTCCATCGGCTTGCTCTCAGTGGCGCTCCTCGTGAGCGGCACGCTGAACACCGGAACCCGTTCGCGCTACATGAATATCGCGAACGTGCTGGCTTCGGAAAAGCTGGACAACCTCAACAAATGGCCGTCGAGCGATTCCAATGTTGCGGCCGGCGGAGCTTTGACTGGCCCGGCAACGTGCCTCTCGACCGACACTTATTGCGATCAGGTGACGGTGGCCGAATCGACGGGCGCGGACTTTGAAACGCAAAACATCAACGGCACCTTGACCACGATCGTCCACACCGCGAGCGGGTGCGTGAACACTCCGGCAATCTGTGGAGTGGCGGCTCCCACGAGCAGCGCTTCCACTTTTACGCGTCGTTGGCTGATCACGGATAACCCGGCCATCACGAACGCCGCCAGCGGCGCCACAACCACCGCAACCGGACTGAAGCGCATCACGGTAGTCGTGACGCTGGACAACGCGCCACAGAATGCGCCGGTCAGCTTCCAGATGAGCATGGTGCGTCCGTGAGAACTTTCGGGGGAAAAATGCGAAGCATAGCAAAGGGATCACAGCGCGGATTTGCCCTAGCGGAAATGCTCGTCGCCATGGCCGTATTTCTACTGGTGGCGTCCGCTGCATTCACGCTGTTCAACCAGCATGAAGCCGTCGTGATCCAGCAGCAGAGCCTTTCGGGTGTGAACATCGGGCTGCGCAATGCGATGGCGCAGCTCGAAATGGACCTCGCCGGCGCGGGTCAGAATCTGCTCGGTAACGTGCTGGTGAACCAGGTTCCAGTGTCCCCTTTCGGACTTGGGGTGATTGTTCAGAATAACGTCCCGGGCACCGCGGCCGCGTGCAGCGCAAACACATCGAGCTGGGCTTACCCGATCTCGAGCGCGTGTTTTGACTCGATGCAAATCATTTCCATGAAGACCTGCAGCGGAGCGAACGCGCCGGTTCTGACGATCGCCGACCCCTCAGGACCCGAGGTTCTCAGCAGCAGCACATACTCCACGATGGTGGCGGCTGACGCCAACGGCGGCACGACCGCAGCGATCCTCTCGGCCGACGCGGCCTGTTTCACGACTGGCGACGAAGTGCTTGTGCTTCTGGCGAACAACACGGCCTCGCCCGCACTGTGCGGCAGCGCGGCCTACTCGAACTTTTGCATGACGGTCGTCACGCTCACCGCGAACGCAAGCGTCAGCGGTTCGACGATTCGCCTGCCGCACAATCTGACTGGAACGGCCGGCGTCTCCGCGGGTTGCCCGGGGAGCAGCTGCAGCGACACTTTGGGCATCACGATTGGGAACCAGGGAAGCAACTTTGCGAATGCGCTGAACGCGACGTTTGCCAACGGTGCTTACCTGATTGATCTCGGTAACGGCAGCCAGGACATTTGGTATTCCGTTTTGGCGAACCCTTCCAACTCCTCCGATCCGCAGCTGATGCGCTGCACCGGTGCGGCCTGCACTTCCTCCACGGGCCAGGTTGTGGCCGATCAGGTCGTCGGATTCAAGGTGGGAGCCGGCCTGTGGGGCAACCAGGCGACGGGCGCAACGGACATCTCGTCGTACTTCTTTAATACGGTCGGCTATTGCAACGGCGCCATCAGTGCAACCTGCTTGAGCGCTACACCGCCGCCCGCCAACGATCCCAGCGACTTTTCGCTGATCCGGTCGGTGCGCATTTCGATGATTGCGCGCACGCAACCGAAGGTGAACCAGACATTCGCGCAGATCAAGAACGGTTTTGACGGCGGGCCCTACCTGGTGCAACAGGCTTCGGTCGTCGTGGACCTGCGCAATATGAGCATCAACGAGTTCGGGAACTGAAGCTGGTAACTCAAAGAGGTGAAATAAACATGGAACCCGCAAACAATAACACCGCCGCTGGCAATGCTGCATCTGCCAAGAAGCGTGGGCAGTCGCGAGGCGTGGCTCTCGTCGTCACGCTCACGCTACTTGCGCTCTTGAGCGCCGCCAGCCTGGCGATGGTTCTGACGGTCTCCTCGGACACGCTCATCAACGGCTACTACCGCAATTATCGCGGTTCGTTCTATGCCGCTGACTCGGGCGTGAATATCGTCACCGAGACGATCAAGAACGCGATCCTGTCGGCGGGCGTTCAGGGCTCCACGCCGCCAATGGTCGGCATTCCGGCGTCGGTCACCACCTCCTACGCGCCATACCAGGCCGGATACTATTCGATCGGTGATAGCGGTTCGTGGGGCGGTCAGTTCGAGATGATCGCGAATCCCGGCGGGACAGCCGTGATTACCGGCCCGACCGGCAATACGACGGGCACCCCCAACCCCTCCGATCCGAGCAACCCTACGGACCTGATGTACAGCTTCGTTTACACCTACACGGTCACGGTGCAGGGCAAGTCCACGAGCGGTGAAGCGGAACAGATCACCGAGGTCGGCAACATCACCTACGGCAGCACTTCTGGAAGCGGCGCCGCAGGGGCGCCCCCGAGCTTCTCCAAGTGGGGTGCTTTCATCACGAACTTCGCGGCCTGCCAAGGTCCGCTCGCTCCGGGAACGATGACTGGCCCGTTCTTCACGGACGGTCAGTGGAACTTCGGAAACTACAGCAGTCCGGGCTACACCTTTACCGATAGCGTTGGCCAACAGAACGCGCAGGTCAGCTGGTTCAACAGCTCCGGCAACTGCACGAACGCTGCGACTGTGCCCCACGGGATCAACTCACCCACATTCCCGAGCGGGGGAATACAGCTGAACCAAGGTGCGGTGACGCCTCCGACCAACGCCTATAACCAGGAACAGGCGGTGCTGGACGGCAAGGGTACGGCGCCTTGCTCCACAAACCCTTGCACCAGCGGCGCCACGGCGCCTTCGCAGGCTACGATGGCCAGTGAGCTGAAGACCGCTGCGGGTACGTCCTATCCCACAACGGGCACGCCGACCAGCGGCGTGTACTTCCCGACATATACGACCGGCACGAACCTGGCTGGACAGACCTGCACCACGAGCACTCCTTGCTACGGCAGCTGGAACTCCACCTCGGTTCCGCCGGGACCGGGAGCGGGAGGCGGATTCTTGGTCGAGGGCAACGCCACGATCACTCTGGCGGCGACAACCACCGGAGGCAATCCGACGCAGACTTATACGATCGTCAACAACGGCGTCACCACAACGATCGTGGTCAACAACACTGCGGGTACGACAACGGTCACCTCCGGCGGAAACACGACGACCATGCAGGGAGTTCCGGAACAGCTCGATCCGAACACTGGTGCGGTGATCACACAGACTGATCCGTCCGGAAACACCGTAAATCCGACGATGATTTATGTGGACGGGTCGATCACGGGAATGTCAGGCACAGTCCAGAACAACGTAGGCATCACGGTTTCGGCGGCTACCAGCGTCAGCATCACCGGAGACGTAACCTACGCTTCGCAGCCTGTCTCGATTCCCGCTGACACGCTGGTATCCACCACCAACGCAGGGGTGCTCGGAATTTACACGCCCGGCAACATCAACCTGTATGCGAACTCGAGTGGTTCGAACTCAGGCAATCTGACCGTTGACGCCAGCCTCGCGGCGATCAGCGGCGGCTCGAGCGGTTACGCCACGCCCGGCAGCGGCGGCATCAATACGCTGACGATCATGGGCGGCCGCTCTGAGGATTCGGCCCACTCCGTGAACCTCAACGCTGGCAACACCTACTATGATCGCCGCTTTGCGGGCAACTTCGGTCCTCCTTGGTTCCCCACGGCGACGCCGCAGGCCGGTTCGCCTGCGATTGCTTCCTCCGAGAGCGTGACGGTTGCTCGCACGTCATGGCAGGAAGATAACCGCTACTAACCCAACCGCTTATGTTCCTGCTGGCCTGCGAACGGTCCGGAGCAATCCGGCTCTCGCAGGCCAGTTTCATTTTGGGCCAGCGTCGCCCAACTGCCTCGTCCGATGCTCCGACTCGCCCACCTTCGACCCGCTCTTGAGCGCTCGCCCTTAAGCAACCCGTAAAAGTACCGACCTTCGCCTCGTCGACGGTTCCGTAAAATAAGGGTAGTTGGAATTCTGCTGCGAATGGTTTAGGCTATGCGGCATTGATGTCCTGGCGGATGTCCCAG
>Ga0206878_10369_pt1 | contig 14677 bp, 16 predicted proteins | sample Alteio_BWOrgCont_8_FD_152621 | JGI IMG/M metagenome (GOLD analysis project Ga0206878, IMG submission 152621) | Enriched cells from forest soil in Barre Woods Harvard Forest LTER site, Petersham, Massachusetts, United States -... | ecosystem: Environmental > Terrestrial > Soil > Temperate forest >... | reverse complement strand
AATCTGTATCTGCCATTAATACCATGAGCATAAAAAATGGCATGATCCATGGTCAAAATACCGATTCTTATGGGTTTATTCAAAGTATCTACCAGTCTCCCATGACAGGCAAAAATTATAACTTTAAAGGTAAGGTTGTTGTGGTGCTTGGTGCCGGCGGAGGCGCTCGCGGAGTCTGTGCCGGATTATTGAATGAAGGCGTAGAAAAAATCATTCTAATAAATCGTACGTTAGGTCGCGCCGTTGATATCCAGAATGCATTTGGGCAATCAATACACGTTTTACCTTGGGAAAAGAGGCATGAAGAATTACAAAATATTCACATGCTGGTCAATGCAACCAGTCTTGGCATGACAGGCCAAGAACCGTTGGATCTTGATTTAGCTTTGTTACCAACCCAAGCGTTAGTTATTGATATTGTATATAAACCACTGATGACACAACTTTTGACGCAGGCTCGAGCTCGCGGCAATCCAATCATTGATGGATTAGATATGTTGCTTCATCAGGCAGTACCAGGATTTGAGGCTTGGTTTGGTGTACGTCCTGAAGTTACGCCTAGGTTACGAGAATACATCATCAACTTAACCTCAGCTGGCTTTACAAATAGGAGTGATTTTATTATACCGGAAAAGTTTGTTGAAAATGAACGAGGGGCTGGTCACCGCAAACCATATGCTAAGGATGATATTCAAGTAAAATATGGGGCAACTCATTTTTTTAAAATAAATACGACTTACAATAACAGGTCCATAAATGAAAATGAGATAATCATGAGCAAAGATCTAACTTATTCTAGTAAAAAGATGAGTTAACAACCTCTGGGTACATTAAATTTATTTTTTGAGGATAAAATGAAATCTATTACTAAAAAACTAACAATCGCATTTTGTATTGTATTGGCAAGCATTAGCCATGCTGCGTTGAACACAACAAAACCAGCACTCTACGCTATTATCAGTCCTATGCCAGTAGAAGCTGAATATATCAGATCAAAAATGACACATAAAAAAGAAATTAAAAAATTAGGCATTAGCTATTTGTTAGGGAAAATAAATGGCCGTGATGTTGTTTCCGTAATAAGTGGTTATGGCAAAGTTAATGTAACAACGGTTACTTCACGACTCCTCGCCAGTTTTAAGCCTGATGCCATGATTTTGGCAGAATCATCCGGTTCTGTTGATAAACAACTTAAAATTGGTGATGTAGTCGTGGGGACACAATTATTTGATGCAGATTTTGGTGAACTAACACGAACAGGCCCATCACTGCCTATTTTGATTGATAATCCAACCAATCATAAAAAGGAACCCATGATCTATAGATCTGATTCAGATCTACTCAGTACTGCAAAAAAATCGGCCAATATATTGGGTAACAAATATAACGTCATTTTTGGGGTAATTGCAGACAGTGATTTTTTACCTAACCCCGCATGGCAACTCGCTTTACTTCGTGACAACAAAGTTCAAGCGATTGCTATGGATGGGGTCCCTGTCACCAAGTTGGGTTGGTTATTCCAGGTACCTACTATTGTATTTCATTGTATTGCCAATATTGCTGGTCAGCCTATTAAAGATGCTGATACAGAATTATCTTCAAATAACATGAATCAATTAGTTGTTAAATTTATTGGTGACCTGCCAATAGCGACAACAATTTGAATTAATAAAAATGGAACTTAAAATAGATTATTTAAAAGAGCATTCTGAAGCAATTCCAAGGCTTGCTAAAATTTGGTACGAAGTTTTGGGAAGCATTTGGATTGCTGATGCCTCCATTGAACAGATTGAGCAAGGATTTTATGATGAGTTAAAAGGTAATTCCCTACCGCTTACTTTAGTCGCGTTAAAAGGTGAGCAGGTCATTGGTGCTGTATCTTTACATGAAAATGATGAAATAAAGCCAAATTTGACCCCGTGGTTAGAATCACTCGTAGTGGATAACGCTTATCAAAATCAAGGCGTGGGTAAACTATTAGTAGAAAAAATAAAGCAAAAGGCGAGTGATTTACATTTTAAAAAACTTTACTTGTTCGTATTTGAGCCTAATCTTGTTACATATTATGAAAAATTAGGCTTTAAATGCAGTGGGATAGATACATTTAAGGGTCATACCGTATCAATAATGGAGTCAACGCTGTGAGTTCTATAGCTAACGCCTTTCATCAAGCAGAGCAAATCGCACCCCATCATGCAGAGTAGTTATGTAGAGAAATTTCCAGGGATTTCCCAAAATAGTTTGACCAACCAAGTGTGGTTTTTTTAATGACGAATGAGGCTATTGGCTTTGTATGAATCTAAAAAACAGTTGGAATACGGAGTCAAGATATCCAAATTATAACTTGCTTGTTAAATGTATTTTCGGATTTTTTGTCTATTCCTCACCTTATGCGCCCAATAAAATAGAATGATTCGAATATATATGCCTGAGAAACACATAGGCGGCATGATCAACATTCATTAATAATGATTAATTTGACCGCCAACAACCATTTGTGTTAGAATTATATACAATATATATGCTAAATTAGCATAAATTATGTCGATTATTGGGAGCACCAGCCATGATGAGTCCATCGAATCCACCTGCCTTTTCGACCTCAATCCATCCATACATTCGTAATTACTGTCACTCCATGTGCAGCAAAGGATTAACGAATTTCGTCCATGACATTACCTTTGGTCATGGGGAAGTATCCATGTTAATGGGTGATCCTGAAATGTATCTATCATATTATGACAACAAAATACCGATGGCCTTTACAGATGACTCCGGACGCACATTGCCCGAAGGAATATATCTCAACAAAACACTGGATCACACTCATCGTGAATACTCAAAATTAATATCATTATTCCACAATACAGCACGAAAAAATGGATTAAACTATGGGCGAAACTCCGTGCATTATGTCACCAGAGAGCAGGATTGCCAGCATTTATATTCCCTGTTTTTTGATTTCGAAGATCATGATTTTCTGCATTTTGTTGTGAATAATGGCGTGCTGATTCAAGACATGATTGACCACTACATGCTCACCGCAAAAGACATCATTTTGGAAGCAAAGTCAGTTGAAAATCGAATCGTTCTCCCCAATGCAGGTGATTTGAATACCTCAGCTGAACACATTTATTATTGTGAAAAAAATAAAGAATCACAAAATCCAGACAACATAAAATATAGCTTGGATAAACTGGACTGGAATACCCTTTTTCAATTATCAACGCAGCAATTGGACGCTTTATTAATTAAAACACGATACCCTATTCAATTGGATATCGGTCATATATCCCTGTCCCGAATGGAAATCAAAACCCTGGTTCAACTACTGAAGGGGCAACATGCAGCTGAAATTGCAACGACCTTGCAAATCAAAAAATCTACTGTTGAATCTTATTTGGCGAATGTTAAAAATAAACTGGGCGTAAGGCTTAAAAGCGAACTCGTTCATCGTGTCATCCACAGCCACTTATTACAACAAATTCAATAAAACATACTGCGAAGCTATTTCTGCTGGTAATTGTCCAATCTCCATTATCTAAAGGCTCGTACTGAGCCTAGATGGAAATAAATCTGCAAATTGACCTTGAAACTCGTAGTCTGGATTGAGTTCTTTAATATCGTAATGACTGCGTCAACCCCATTTTTCAAATCTTCTTGCGTTATATTTTGACTTGGGGTTTCAATAAAATCCGACAGTAACATTTGGCTAACCCTCCTCAGCTTAATCATTACCCGGCTTGGCAATATCTCTTTTGTACCCATTGTAACAGAGCAAACTGGTATTTCACGCCATTAGCACTCAAGTATCATAACAAATCGTATAAAAATTGTCTTTTCACCCTATTGTTCGACGGAGATCATGGATTTGCTTTTAGCTGCTGGTGCCAATCCTAATGTGTATGGTGAAAAAGGAAGAACCGTATTACATACAGCTACTTGGTTTCATGTAGATACTACAATGATCAAATCATTATTAATTGCTGGCGCTGATGTGAATGCTCATGATAACGATGGTATAACGCCGTTGATGAACGTTGTACAATTTGCGCATAATAATGCTCAGGAGGCCATTGAGTTACTTTTGAATGCTGGCGCTGACATTAACGCGCGTGATATTCGAGGTAGAACGCCATTAATGCATGCGTCTATAGAAGGTAAGGCTGATAGTATTCGAGTGCTTATCAAATTGGGAGCTAAAGTTGAATTAAATGATTGCGATGACAATACAGCCGTCCAGTTACTTAGTGGTTTTTTTGTAGATAAAGGTCAGTCATTACGGAACTTATTTGAAGAGGCTTATCCAGTACGTTATAGACGGGAAAATCCATCCGTTTTTTGTAGAGATGGATTCTTTAAACAAGAAAAAATGTCTTCTATAGATGTAACTGCTCACCCCGTACACAGCGAGGGATCTCCGCCATGTGGCATTGTGCTAACATAATGAGGAGATGGAATGAGTAACGATAAAATTTATGACGATTTTTGTCAGGCTGCCGTACATGGCGATATAAATGAGATAAATCGCATCGCGAAGTTGGTTGATAAAAATAGACTTCACCAGATGATTTATAAGCCTTTTCAAGAAGCAGCTAGAAATGGCCATCTTGAAACTAAGTCTTCCCCGAACCTGCTAAACCGAACAAAACAACTAACATAATTTGTACAGCCCATTAAATAAACAAACATAAAACATAATTATACAGACGAGAACGAAAACAAGCTATTCAAGCCACATCAAGTTTGATCAAACCTGAATCATGCGGTTATTTAATAAATGTTCTGCTATTTCAATATACTGGTTATGCGTTTCGCCATGGCTCTTTAATAGCGTCATCTGAAGATTCATTGGCCATTATATCTCGTTCGTCTTCACTCATCGATGTATGAAAATAACAAGGAGTGCCATCAACATTTCGCAAAGGCTCAGGAATATAGGTATCCGTTGTCTCAACCAGTTTTTCTAATGCCGATGGAACGTCAATTTCCTTAGTACTATTTTGTGTAAGCAGATGAGATACACGAGCCGTGCTGCTCGCAGTTAAATATTTATCCCATGCCCATGTGTATTTAAATGGAACCAGTTGATTCAACTCGGCGCGACAGTTGGTGATTTCTTTGTCACCAGATCCAGAAGCATTAATTGGTTTATGTCCTTGTCTAAGCTCCTCCTCTTCTTCACCATATCGCGGAAAGTGGTGGTCGGAAAAAGGAGGCAGAAGACATTGCCCTCCAGAGTATAGTCCTTGCTTCATCTCATCAAAAAAATTAGTAAGCCAAGGATCTTGTTCAGGAGATACTTTATTTTCATTTTTCATAATTGCAGCAATTAGTTCGCTTTTTTTCATAAATGTTCTCACTTGTTGGCGTATTAATTTTTGTAATCTACCGTTCCAAGGCTCGTGTTTACATGGATGGAAGCAAGTACGATAGTCACCTCAATTACTTCCGGATAGGCTGGCATAACCTCAGGACACGATCGACTAACTCCTCAGTAGGAGTAGGCTGGAAAACGCGAGCTTTGAGTTTAGCAAAAGCAATATTTTGTGCGATTTTTTGATCATCTGTTTTTTCTTGTTTAACGTTGTTCGTGGCAACAATAGGTACCCGCTTAAGTTCACTGAAATTCACGAATTTATCCTTGGTAATTAAAATATGGGCCTTGTGTCTGCTCACACGTCATCCCGAGCGCAGCGAGGGATCCCCTAACGTTGGCACAATGCCGCATGAGGGAGATCCCTCGCTGCGCTCGGGATGACGTACGGGGTGAGCAGTTACTAGGCCTTTACTCACACTTGGAACTCATCATGACATAAAAAGCGCAAAACACTTTTCTTGTTCCGTAGGCTCTTCTGTATTAGCGGCAATATCCTCTCGTATCATATATAAAAAAGAAAGCATGATGCCCGCACCAATAGCACAGCTTATCTTACCCATGTTTGAATCATTTTGATGATCATGATAAGTACTGACTACATAGGCAAGCGTCATCATTAACTTTAACAGAGACGCTTGTTCCAGACGCTTTGCATATGATAATTTTTTCATGGGCTCCGTTTGTGTGGCTTGAGAGACTATTTGGGTTACGTGAGAGTCCGTTTGGGTTGCTTGGGAGGCCTTTGGTGTAAAAAATGAAGATCGCAGAGACGTAACGTTTGGTACGTTTTCCTCAACCTCGAAACAATTTCCATCAGGCATCATAGGAAAGCGCTGCTCTGGTAAATCGATTGTTGTTAATGGTTTGATGGATTCATCAATAGAAGGGGTTGCAAACGACACTTTTTTCTTTGAACTCTTTTTTTTCTTTGCCACAACAATCCACTCAGAGGCTAAATTATCCGCATGAGGAAGGGGCACTTCCGTCTTATCGGCACTGATGGTTGGTTCCATTGAAGAAATAGCTGTTGTAGTCGGCAAACGAAATGGAAGAATACATTGCTCAGGCTTTCTACTCATATCAAGATCAGGTACTAAGGAAAAAATAGTCTGTTGCATCGCTGCTTCTGATGCAATGTCTCTTGCATAATCATCAATAGCCGTTTTTAATGGTTCAAATTTCTTCCTTAACGCAGAAATATGAACGCCTTCTTTTGAAAAAATAACAGAGAACTTGCTGAGGGTTGAACACAGTTTCTCTGCATTGGCTTGTTGAACTTCGTCTAGGGTACTAATTTTTTCAATTTCGGCTTTTAAAATATCAAACTGCTCGGCAACACAAGTGCTTATTTCTTGCTCGACAAATACTCTTTCATTAAATTGAACTAGTCTATTCAATATTACCCCCTGTTCCGCTGGCACTTTAGTCAGCGACGACAATGGATTAATATATTGCTCAATAAGGCCACCAAGAAGATACCATCCTGTTTCAGGCGTATCAGCAAACATTTCAAACGCAGCAGTTTGCATAAGACTTTCAAGTTTAGTGTGAATATCAGTCAATTTCGTCACTTCACTGCGCGTCCCCAGTCCGTCGATCAACGTCATGAGCATTTCTAATAATAAAGGCTCATCGTCATCTGAGTCATACCAATCTGTTGGCTGCAGTGCTATGTCGCGCTGACGATATTCATTAACAGCGAATTCATATTCTTTTGCCTGTTTAATAATGTTTTCAAAAGATGGCATTGTGCGGTACACCTTATCTTTGTTGTCGGGGCAAGGGCTCGTGTGCGTGGCTCTTGCCCGAACGGGTGAGTAGTTACGTTGTTGGTTAAGGATTACCCATAGTAAGCGTGTCAGATGTAACAACTAATGAATCAGTCCTGTTCTTTTGCCCTACAAACATCGTTCCAAGTACAACCTGGCTTGCTGTAGAAGATACGATTAGTGCTTTTTCAGCCTCATCTCGAGCATCCAGCACGCGCTTCACATCGCCAAAATGTTCAAAAATGATTTTAGCCAAGGCATCGCGAGCTTGCTTTGGATCAAGTACATCCGAACTGGCACCTACTGTGGCAAGCACAACATCTCTGCCCAACACTTTTACGGCCTCTAGATCTTGCTTAAGAATATTGTGTGATACGTTGTCAGATATAAAGATAGCGCCCCGCTCAAGCACCTCTGGGTATGCCCTGCGCAAAAATTCAAGGGTATCTTTTGTATTTGCAACACGGCCTTCGACACGGGTTAACACCATTTCTATAGATACATTATCAAATTGACCGGGATTAGCTGCCTTTTTCTTTTCCAGAAGGAATGCTATCAAATCCTCAATAACAGGCCAATCTTTCAACGATGGCCGTTTGTTGCCTTCGGCTTCCACAGCGATTTGGTAGATGTTTCCTTCAGGTTTGTTTGCGTTATACCAAGCGCCTCTCCCTTCTGGCCAGCTGTCTTTTCCAAGCGTGGCTAAAATGTCGTTTTTCACCGCCGCTATATTGCCCAACCAACAGTCTTTGTGCTCTGGCTTATTCAACACCGTTTGAATAGTCGATGTCAGTTCAGCATCGTCAAACCAGGTTGTCGCTAAAATTACCGCCATATGCTCGTAATTAAATATGCCGCGTGGATTGGTTAAATAGTATGCTTTAACATGCCCTTGCTTGACTGGAGCCAGAAAGTCGATACGACTATCTAAATAAGGGCTGACGACACCATGAATCACAACCGACTTCTCATGGCCATCATTGTTAAAATATGATGCAGGGAATTCAACCGCGTTTACCAGTTGCAATTTTGCATAATTGTCATAAAGCATACGTTGCCAAGCGTCTTGCTTGCTTGAACTGGTTTCTAATGTAGAAGCATCTTCATGTTGCCAACGGGCAATATTAATTTTCACATCGCCTTTGAATCCTTCTGAAAAAAAGCTGCCACGCAAATGTTTGATTTGTGTAATGGCTCTTAACCAGTCAAGTGCTTCCGTTCTGGAAGGAAATGACAGATTCAACAGGTTTTCAATGACGTCAGGCGTCGCATCAACGATGCCATCATGAACATACGCCTCATAATTCAGAATCGCTGGATTATGCTCTATCACTTTCGTCCACACATTCTGAGCAACACGTGCATGATCTTTCGCACGTTCCGGAGCCGTTTCTGGCAAAATGGGCGCTGTAAATGCACCGCCTTCAAGCAACACGGTGGTAACACTGTGCAACATTTCATTGGTTGCTGTGCCATATAATTTTGCACAATACACCATTAGTACTTCGGCTAAACGGATGAAACTCATGTTTTTCTCCTTTATTTATGCTGGGTTAAAATTTTGGGGCTTGTTGATTATTACTTTCGGAAATCCGTGGATTATCCGTCTTGCCACTAAAGTCAAAATGTTTCATTTGAACTCCTTGGATATGGGGAACAACCACCGGATTGCTCCCGAATGAAATTACATGAATCGACATTCGCCCGGTTCAGAAATATCCTGTAATCCATCATCAGAATTGATATCTCCTCCATCAAACTCATTTCTCAAACGCGACTCCAGTAATTTAAGTTTGGGTAATAAATTCCGTTCCGCATTGTTGAATTGAAAAAAGCTGTTACACAATTCGCCTGCTGCAAAAGCCCGATCCTTCACGTCCTTTGATTCATCATTCATCAATACCTCCAGCGCACTTCTTTTCCCAAGCATGGAGATGTATTGATCCGTTTGTTTCCTGACTTCGCTTTCCAGCTGTTGCGTTTCCTCTTTATACTGTCTGGCATTAAAACATGTTTTTCTCCTTCTCATTTTGATTTAAAAGAGAACATTGTATCCGCTTTAAAAATACAAACCACCCCATTAAGTAGGGTGATTTGTGATTTAAATGGATTACAAAGTATCTACTATTGATTTGGATGACGTGAGGATTTATGCGTGCTATTGAAAAACCACAGAAATGTCAGAGTTAAATTGCATACCAATGCCCATTATGGTACAATTTTAACCACTAATGATTTGTCATTAAGGTGCCCTATTAATCTCGACGCCATGCTAAAACAAAATTCCACCGCATCCATGCATGTTGCAGAAATAACCAAACCACTAGAATCACTTGGTGTGATTGGTTTTTTTTATACCCGAATATACCCGGATGGCTCATTTATTAACCTCACATCGCAGCACGATTGGTCTGAGTATTATTTTCAAAAATTATTCCAAGGGCATTATCAACCAAAGGACACTTCCGACCAGCTTTATTCCCATAACAACGTTAGTTTGTGGTCATTAAATCCGGACAATCAAGTTTGGCGGGATGCAACCAGTCATTTTGGTTTTGGGAATGGCGTTTCTATTTGTGAAGAAAATAAAGAGACTCGGGAAATAACCTGTTTTTACTCCACAGCAGCCAATCGGGCTATTAATCATTTCCACATCAATAACGTCGATACTTTAAAAAAATTCAAGCAACATTTCATTTCAAAAGCTTCCGACTTGATCCGGCAAACAGAAAAAAACAAGCTTTTACTACCACCCGCAGTTCTTCTGAATAAACAGGCTGAATGCAATAAAAATCACATTCTCCAACAAGAGTTACTGCAGCAATTAGGTATTCATGAATCCGGCTTTTCAACATTGGATTGGAGCACCCTATTCCAACTATCAATCCAGCAATTGGATATTTTATTAATTAAAACACGGTATGCCATTCAATTGGATTTCGGCACGATTAATCTGTCCAGAATGGAAATCAAAACACTGGTTCAACTCTTGAAAGGACAACATGCGGCTGAAATTGCAGCGACCTTACAAATAAAAAAATCCACTGTTGAATCCTATTTAGCAAATATTAAAAATAAACTGGGCGTAAGGCTTAAAAGCGAGCTGATATATCGCGTCATTAGTACTCAATTATTACAACAAATTAGTTGAAAAATCGTATTTTCATCCTATTTAATAGGATGGTATGGTTAAATCCTGTTTTAGTTAAAATGAATGTTTTTTTTCATCTCAATAATATGTCGATAGGCTTCGTTAATTCGCTTTTCACTAATCTCGCCAGATTTTACTTTGCCTTCGATCAGATCAATAATTTGTTCTGGATCTTGAGGTTGGTCTAATAATTGATTGCCGAATATAAACATATCGGCACCCGCATTTATAGCGAGTGTAACCGCTTTATCAAGGGAATATTGTGCGCTAATCGCTTTCATTTGCATATCATCGGTTATGATGACGCCGTTAAATTTAAGTTTTGTGCGTAAAAGGTCAGTGAGTATTTTATGCGATAATGTGGCAGGCAGACCGGATTCATCCAGTTGACGATTTACTACGTGCGCTGTCATGACCATCCCGCACGATTGATCCTGACCCAGTAATTGTGAATAGGGCTCAAGCTCCTGTGGCTGCCAAGTGTCACTAACATCAACAAATCCAAGATGAGAATCGCCTGTCGCACTGCCGTGACCTGGAAAATGTTTATATGCGCACTGCACACCATGAGACAAAAAGTTTTGGGAGTACAGGTTGGCATAATTGGCTACATCACCAGGATTATCAGAAAAACTACGATCTTTTTTACCAATAATAGGACTTTCAGGATTAACGTTAACATCAAGTACCGGTGCAAAATTCAAATTAAACCCTGACTGGTTTAACGTTACTGCCATGTCATTGGCGACTTGATTCGCATCAAACAGATTCATTTTACCAACTTCGGCAGCAGAGGTCGTTTCCGGGTAGCCATATTCTGGTCTCAACCGATTAACTTTGCCTCCCTCATAATCAACTGAAATCAATAAAGGTAATGATGGACGATGATATTTTAAGTTCGCTAGTTGATAGGCATGCTGCAAATCAGCATTTAGTTGGCGGACTTGCGTGAGGCTTTCAATATTCTTATCAAATGTTTTTGTTTGATTGTTGTAATCAAATAAAATAACGCCGCCGATATTATCTTTTTTTATTGCTTTAATAATTGGCGACTGCATATCAACAGTTTTTCCTTCAAACCCAAGGATAAGCATCTGACCAATTTTTTCACGTAAACTTACGGGGTCGGCGTAAACATTTCCTCCGATAAGTATGCTTAACAATAACGCAAACATAATTAAATAATGCACAATCAACCTCCGGCGTTAAAATTATCGCTCATTCTAATATATATCAACCTGTTGGTCAATTTATTATTCACTTTGATCCATTAATGATCCATTAACTAACAAAGACGATAGAATATATTGATCTCAGGTAAACACAGAGCGTGTCAGGGTTAACAGTTAAATCTACTGGAGGCAGAGCCTTGGTCTATTTGGCATCGAATTCGGTTCGCGCCTCTTTCACGTGTTTCCAGTTCTGCGCAACCCAGTCCACTAGGCCCTGCATCGGGCGCAACAAACTTTTGCTAAGAGGAGTCAACTCATACTCCACTCGTAGCGGCACTTCAGGAAACAATTCTCTCGTGAGCAACCCGTCTCGCTCCAAGTTTCGTAGCGTCAATGTCAGCATTCTTTGGGAGATGCCTGGTATCGACCTTTCGAGTTCAGAAAATCGGGCACGTTCCCCAGGTAGTTTCGCTAAGGACAAGATCAAAAAAATACTCCACTTATCTCCGACTTTTGTCAGCAGTTCGCGGACGGCGGCTGGATCTTCATGTCCGCAGACAGAAGCTGGGTTTAACGAGTTTATCTGATTGCCTTTTTTCATACTTACTCCAATGTGCGTTACGAAGTTCAAAGTGCCTCATTGTTAATAATAAGCTCTCAGAATAGAATTAGCTAACAAAGCATAAGCTTAGAACTAAGAGGAAGCCACAAATGACGCAGATTCTTATTGTTGAATCCAGCCCTCGGGGAAGCGATCCTGGTGCTCGCATCAGGGGGTGTTTTTAGTGAGGGGCCTTGGAGAACTTGGGATTCCGTGGAGCCGTATCTACGCCAAATACTGGGCTTTATCGGAATTGAAGATGTACAGACCGTTCGTGCTGAGGGTATGAACATACCGCCGCTTGCGATCCATGCTGTACCCAATGGCGAAAAAGCCGTTGAAGCACTCGTGATTTGAGGGGAAAAACGATGATCGACCACATTATTCTGACTGTCAGCAATATTAAACGTTCGTTGGCTTTCTATGAGACGGCCTTGAAGCCTCTTAATATCAAATTCTTCATGCCATACAAAGGCATAGACGGCCATCCAGATCTGTGGGGATTTGGTGATGGCAAGAAGGCTTTCTTCTGGATAAAGCAAGGGAAGCCTGATCCAACAGCCATTCATTGGGGTTTCGTAGCCGAAAATGAAAACAAGGTCGATGAATTCTACGTGGCCGCAATGTCCGCTGGTGCCAGGGACAACATTTCTCCGCGCTCACGACTGGAATACTATCCGGGATACTATGCCGCAGATGTATTCGACCCCGATGGGTATTCGTTCGAGGTCGTCCATAAGAGCTAACACACCTCTATTTGAATAAATGTTATACGAAATATTGTATCCTCTCGATATAGCAGAGTAACCCATCTCACCGACGTCGAGATCTGAATTGTTAACAGGCCCTAATAGCCCCTTATACACGCCAAATTATTTACTCTAATTTTGCTTCGCTTTGAATTTTGTTCCGGTCTTGGAAATAGCAAAAATTACCGCGATCGAGTGAATTTAATTAAAATACTTTGTTATATTGATAAACTTTAAATTTTTTAACGCGATCGTGTGAAAATTATTAATTCATGCTAAAATAAAGTAATTCAACACTATTGTTTCACATGAACATATGAAAATTAGTATGCAAAAATTATCTATAAGCATTCTAGGAGATGCCATTGAAGCCGAGAGGAAACGGAGAAAGTTGACTCAAGGTCAGTTGGCTGATCTATCCGACACCAGTATTAATTTTATCAGTCAAATTGAACGAGGTAAAAAAACAGCCCAAATTGGTAAGGTCATTGATGTTCTACAAATTTTAGGCATGCAGCTTGTCATAGAGAAGGGATCTGCTGGTGTGGTGAACCACAATGAATGATTACAAAGCCATCAACGAACTAGAGATTTATAAAAAAACGGAGTTTGCAGGGGTCATACGCAGAACTGAGTACGGATGTGAATTTGAACTCAATTCAGCATTTGGATCTCATTCAAACGAAGCCTATTTTTCATATTGTATCGCAAAAGATGCCTCTAAAATTGTGATGCAGGGTGATAATTTACCGCCTTTTTTTGCAGGTCTTTTGCCTGAAGGAAGAAGGCTTAATGCCTTGGTCGATAAAATTAAGACCTCAAAAGATGATTTGTTCTCCCTTTTTTCAGCCGTAGGTAGTGATTGCATTGGGGACATTTACGTGGGTAACCCTGCTAAGGCTGAATTTCCCCCAGCTAAGAAACTAGAAGAAGTAAACTTTTATTCATTGTTTGAAGAAACTATTGCCCCTGAGAGCTCTTTATTTGATAGCAAAGCCTTAGCTGGCGTACAGGAGAAAATATCCGCATCTATGATTGGTTTTCCCTTGAAATTAACTAAAACAGGAAAGAGTTATATTTTAAAGTTAAACCCTGGCGACAAAAATAACTTAATTCAAAATGAATTTTGCTGCTTACAATTAGCGAAGCAATGTGGCTTCACGGTTGCAAAAGCAAAACTGGTTTACGACAAAGATAAAAATACAGGTCTATTAGTTGAAAGATTCGATAGATACAATCAAAAAAGAATACATCAAGAAGATGCATGTCAATTTTTAAACCGTTACCCAGCTGACAAATACCGTATAACAGTGAATCAAATTGCCGATGCAATCATGCTCATTGCCAATGCCCCACAACTGGAGATTTTAAATTTGCTCAGTCAAACTGCTTTTTCCTATCTAATTTGCAATGGTGATTTACATGCAAAAAACATCAGTCTGCAGACATTAGAAGATGGAACCATTACCCTTACACCGCTTTATGATTTGATTTCGACTGCGATATATAGTGACTTCAATATGGCAATCAAATTGGATAGTCGAGATGATAATATGAAAAGAAAAGTATTCACTGATTTCGCTGAGCGTTATCAGATTTCTGTTAAAGTAATGAACGCCACACTGGATAAGCTGTTAAAACGTTTTACAAAATATTATCCAAGTTTGTTTGCCTTCGAAATGACCGATACGAAAAAAAATTTACTTGACGGGATGATTGCCAAACGGATAAGCGATTTGCAATAAACAAAGCTTACTTTACAATTCTTCAACCCATAACAAAAAGACTCGACGTGTCCTATTTTCGAGACCAAGATGATATTTTGATTTTGTGCAAAACCAAACGCCAGCTTAAC
>Ga0206878_10368_pt1 | contig 14707 bp, 13 predicted proteins | sample Alteio_BWOrgCont_8_FD_152621 | JGI IMG/M metagenome (GOLD analysis project Ga0206878, IMG submission 152621) | Enriched cells from forest soil in Barre Woods Harvard Forest LTER site, Petersham, Massachusetts, United States -... | ecosystem: Environmental > Terrestrial > Soil > Temperate forest >... | reverse complement strand
AGTAAGTTTAGCTCACTCGAAACTTTATTTTGTTTAGTCCCTTAAGCGCCACAACGGTATTGTGGTCAAGTGATATTATTAAGCGTATTTGCCTCAGTAGTGATAGCTGGCAATATCGGAGCTGATCGATGTAAACAACACCACGTGTTACCCATAGATACTGTCGTTATTTTATCGTGGCAACGTTTATAATTTACCATCGCTGAGAGTAAAATCGTCACGGTTCTTAACAAAAAAAGTGGCGTGGCATATTGTCCATCCTCTCGATAACCAATCAGTGCACCCACGGTGACACCCAATACAGTCATTAATGCAAGACTTGCCAAGGAAGGATAAACGAGATCGTCTTTTCCTCGTAATATCCCGGCGGTAATCAATCGCATACCATCGGGAATGAAACTTGCCGCCGAGATAAGCAATAAAGTATTCGCTAGGCTGTTAATAGCGTCGCTTTTATTTATTCCTAAAATAAAATCAATAATATTTTGCCGAAAGCAACTGATGAATACCATTAAAATGCCATTAAACGATATACCAATCAGGTTAGTGGTTAGCAAAAGATTCTTATATTTTGGTGATAACTCTTCGAATCGCATCATAGTTATCATCCCCATGTACTGATTGATGAGGGCTGATAAAACTGCCGCTTGTACTGCCGGTGCAGCAGCAGATAATCCATCTGCATTCAGGTTACCCAATAGAAGTGTGATGGCAAACAAGTTGACCCATTCGGTCAAGCGTTGTAATGCCAACTTCAAACCCGCTTTTACGAAATCACTGAAATGGCGAAATGCGATAGGAGACAAATTAATATAATTAGCATAAATGCCGCGTCGATGTACAAACCACAGTCCCAATAAAAAAGTATTAACCCATGCGGCAATCAGTCCACCCAGCCCAATGCCCTTCAGTCCTGCCCCTTGTATTTTGGCAAAATAATATTGTAATCCCACAGCAGACAAACGATAAAAAATTGTAGACCATAACTGTATTTGATAATTATTTTCTCGTTTAAAGATAATGATCGGAAAAATCATCGATGCTAATTCTGCCATCGGTGACCATGTAAAATAGTGATAAAAATCGGAAAATGCTAGCGCTGTGTTTTGCGGCAATAAAAATGGCATGATAAACTGTGTCAATAAAAATACAGCCGAAGTAGTCAGACCACCCACGACAATCAGAGTGCCTGCTATTCTAATAACAGCATCCATTTTTTCCAGATTTAGTTTGTCACGTTTGAGAAGAATGCTTACACCGTTCACAAAGCCAAATGTTGCCCCCACGGACAATCCCCACGTACTGATGGCCACGCTGCTAGCACTTGGGCTATAGGAAGCAATGAGAATTGCAGTTCCAATATTATGTATTGGTGTTACCACGCCACAAATAGCGTACACCGACATTAATGTTAGGATGTTGGTGGGTTCATGAATTGCTTTCATGTCAGTACACGTGGCTTCAAAGCGAGGAAATTGTTCCAAATAAACGATCATTTTTTGCCACTGAGTTTCATCCATTCTCTGTATGACAATGTTGTCGTACGATTGCTGTATTTGTTTAGATAACATTTTATTATCTTTCGACTCAGCGGCACGAATAAGTGACTCTATGGATGATTGTAGTTCAGGATCATTATCTGGAAAATCTTCTATTTCTGGCATACGACTTCCTATTAATGCTAACGAATAACTTCTCGATATCCTACTCTAATTTCAAAGACACTCATAATCCTAACTTGCAGGGCAGTCGCGTCTTAAATTAGTCCCCAGTACGCAACGAAACCATAGGCTCAAGGCGTGCAGCTCGGCGGGCGGGGTAAAAGCCGAAAAATATGCCTGTTGCTACGGATACAGCAAAACCTGCGATGGGTGGGGCTGCGTAGAGAGTAAAGGGCCAGTGGCTGAACCAGGCGATTACCCAGGTGCAAATACAGCCTGTGATTACGCCCAGCAAGCCTCCTGATAATGATAATATCACCGACTCGACCAGAAATAGCGCTTGAATTTCACTGTTTTTTGCCCCAACCGCTTTACGAATACCGATTTCTTTTTTGCGCTCGCTGACGGATACCAGCATCACATTCATGATTCCAATCCCCCCGACTAGCAATGAAATGCTGCCAATAACGCCGAGTAATAGAGTGAAAATTCGTCCTTGGCTTTCCATGCTGGCAACGATTTGTTTGGCACTTCGCATGAACAGGTTAAGTTTGGGTGCTTGAGTTTTGATGCGTTGTTTAATCAGTTCAATAACCGTGTCGGTATTAGCTGTTGATGTCAGCAGGATGACGGCATTATTAATTTTGGCGTCCTGGCTTACCAACGCCATGCCCTTGAGTGGAATGATGACTGCCTGATTGACATCCTCGTTAAAAAAGGAGTTTTCATGCCATGGTTTTGTTACACCAATGATGGTGAACAGTGCTTTTCCGATGCGTAATTGCTTGCCAATGGGGGTGTCTGAACTGACTTGTTTTAATTGTTGAGCCAGTCCATCACCAATCACACACACATGCTCAAACGATTCAACGAACGACACAAATCGTCCTGCGGCTAACTCGATGTGAACGATACTGGCCAATGATTCATCTGCACCAATAACGACTCCTGACAGGATTTTTTCTTGGAAACGCATTGGTTGATAGGCAATATTGTAGGCGGCAATTTCTTTGATGCCTGGAATAATTGTGGGAAACTGACGCCAGGTATCGATCGGGATGTAATTGTGGCCCCCAACGCTAAGCGCATTTTTTTCATTGTTTTGAAAAACCGAGACCGCCAGTAAATTCGTACCCAATGCTTTGAATTGTTCCATGGCTTTTGCAGTGGCCAATTGACTACAATTGATCAAGGCTACCACAGCCGCTGTTCCCACCAAGATACCTAGTACGGCCAGAAAAGAACGTAATTTTGATGCCTTTAAATTAAGCATGGCTTGTTGGATGTGATTATATAGCGTCATTGGCGTGATTCTGAAATAATTTCGCCATCCGCCAGCATGATGCGTCTCGCGCACATGGCTGCGACCTGTTCTTCATGTGTCACCAAAATCAGTGTACGTCCTTCGCGATGCAATTCGAGAAACAAGGCCATGATTTCGTTGCTTGTCATGGAATCCAGTGCTCCCGTGGGTTCGTCAGCGAGGATAACCTGCGGCTCGCCTACCAGCGCACGTGCAATGGCAACGCGTTGTTGCTGACCGCCAGATAACTGGGTTGGACGGTGATCAGTAAACGCGCGCATTCCGACGTGGTCTAGGGCATTGAGCGCGCGTTGCTTGATTTGTGCTGGTGATAAATTGCCGCGATAGGTTAGTGGAAGCGCGACATTTTGCAGGGCGTTAAAACGCGGTAATAAATTAAACTGCTGAAAAACAAATCCAATAGACTGATTGCGCAGAATAGCTAATTCATCATCACTCAAGCCGGCAATATTCCGGCCGCGCAGCACATAGTCACCACGGTCTGCCTTGTCCAACAACCCGATGATATTCATTAGTGTAGATTTGCCTGATCCAGACGCACCAACAATAGCCAGCATTTCCCCCTGATTGATTGTAAGCGACAGGGTTTTTAACACGGTACTTTCTACACTACCAATTGTATATTTTTTTACAATGTTTGTTAGTGAGATTAGGGTCATACAATCACCACATCCCCAATTTTTAATCCCGACTCAATCACCACGCTATTGTCCTGTACCGGACCGGTAATCACGGGATGCATACTGGTTTTGCCATCTGGCGTTTGGATTTGAACCATGCTTTTGCCATTTTTTTGTTGAATGGCTGCAATGGGAACCATCAATTTATCGGCGCTATTCATTGTGAGTTCAACATCAGCACTCATGCCTACTTTGAGTAATGATTGTTGGACGGCGGTCAGCGATGTCACTTCAACAATTGCGGTAAATGAGGGCAGGGCACCGCCATTGCTGCTTGTAGCTTGGGCATTGATTGCAACCAGTTTTCCTTTGAGCGCCTGTTTGCCGAATGCGACACCACGTACTGTTGCTGTCATTCCGGCCTTTACTTCCGCAATATCGACTTCTGGTATGTCAATTTCTACGGTAACACCACTGAGATCACCCGTTAAGGCGAGTACTTGCCCCGCTTTAACGGCCGACCCTGTTTTTATCCGTTCGCTGGTATCACCTGTTGTCTTGGGTGGGTAAAGCAAAACGCCATTTCCGGATGCTTTAATGCGAATTAAATTATGTCGGCGGGTCAGCGCCAGACGAACCTTGGAGAATTCTGCAAAACTCAAGCTGGATAGTGCCTGATCTCCCGTGTCACCCATTTTTTCGAGCATTTCAGATAGTTTGTGCTTGGCTTGCATTAATGTAATGCGCGCCGTATTTAAGCTGGATTTTTCACTCAGGTAGTTATTTTTTGATATTAATCCAGCGTCCCATAAGTCTTCTGTGCCGGTGAATTTAGCTTTTGCTATGGTATAGCTGTCTTTTTGCTTAAGATATTCGGTCAGGGTGTCATTGTATTGTCGTTGGAGTTCGGCTGAATTCAATGTATACACAACATCACCTTTTTTAACAGATTGCCCGTAGTGATAGTGCATGGATTCGACCACCGCATCGACAGGACTGGTCAGCGTACTTTCATGTAGAGGCTGAAGTGTTCCGGTAAAATACAGGGTTTTGTGTATCTTGACTGTCTTTGCTATGGATGTGTCTGGTTTGGTTTTTTTGTGCGATGAAGAACCGCCGCATGCCACCAGAAGACTGACTAAAGCAAGGATGATCGTCATTTTTTTCATGTGCCGTACCTCAAAATAATGTGCCAATAATCGAGTGTTGTGCCCAATATGCGCTGTAAAGCGGATAGCTGGTTCAGATAGGCTATTTTGGCACTAATCAACCCTGATTGTGCTTGAATCCACTGGTTTTGGGTGTTGTTTACATCTAGTGCTGTCGTAATGCCTGCTTGTTGTTTTTTCTTTTCTAGCTCATAGGATTGCGCGGCAAGGTCGACCTGTCTTTTGGCTAGTTCGTAGCGTTTCGCCAAACTTTGTATGGTGCTTATGGTATTTTTAATCGTAGTGATTAATGCACGACGTGCCGCGATTAAATTTAATTTGTCCTTTTCCAGACGAATTTTAGCTGAAATAAGTGTGCTGCGGCGGTTAAGGTCATGCAGCGGGATGGTTAACATCAAACCGGCGGACTCGGTTATATTGTGACCACTGTATATCCCTTGCAAGCCTCCACCGGTGCCATCGACTCCAGTGACTGTGCCGGTTTGTACATTGGTTGTTAGATCAAGTTGCCATAATTGTTGATTTTTGGCGACTTGGTAGGCACGCTCATCTGCACGGCATGCCGTTTTTAACGCCAGATATTGTGCATTGTGCGTCAGTGCTTGGGTTATTGATGTGTTTACATCTGGAGTCTTTAGGTTGTCCAGACTGACATCGTCAGGTACTGCCAACTTCATATCCGGATCGAGGCCTATGGTTTCCAACAGGTCTTGTGCGGCTGTTTTAAAATCATTTTTTGCCTGCTCAACCATCAGGTTTAACGATTCAATCTGATAGGATTGCTGGACATTTGCAGTGGGTTCAAGTTCACCCGCGTTAATTTTTTTTTCATTGGTATCGTAGGATTTGTGTGCTTCTGTTAATTGCCGTTGCTGACTTTGGAAATTATTACCACTTAAAATCAATGCCCGGTATGCGGTTGAAACTTGGGTGATTTGATCAATAACGGATTGCTGTAGATTCAGTTTATTCAAGGCTTCATTATCAATGGCATCCAATAATCCGGCTTCATTGGCTGCCAGTCCAAATCCCCGTAATAACGGTTGTGTGAATGAAAAGGTTAACATGGGATTGTAATCGCCAATCGATTGGGCGCTGTTGTCCATTTTCAATCCGGCATGACCACCCAGTTTGGTTTTTAAATCAAATTCAGGCGCTGCCAGATAATTTTGCGTCCTGCCATTCCCCACGCCACTATAATGGCTGTTAGTGACATTAGCCTGTGCCGCAAGTGCATATTGCAATTCAAACTCATTGTGCGCGAGACGTAGCTGGTAGATCTGAATAATCCGATCAAGTTCCGCGTTTTGAATATTGGGGTTATAGCGCAGCGCCAATAAAATAGCGTTCTTGAGGCTCAAATGCAGTGTTTTACGCCCGATTGATGTCGGAGAGGTGGGTAAATCAATCCAGTGATCCAGCATGTATTCAGGATTTTTAATGGCATGAGTTAATCGCTCATGCGCCGTATCGACGCGCTGCATTTCTGCCGAAGGATTGTTCACCCAGCGATAAAGGGCGTTGGGAGATGCGGCAAATAAACAATTACCAATGAGGCAGGCGCTAATAAATCCGAAAGTTTTTATCACGGTTGATCGTTAGTCCGGTTAATGGGAGATAAAATTGCTGAATCGAGTGTGAATCATAACATATTCCTATTTTTTATACAATCTGACTGGCTCTTCTCCTCTCACTGAAAAACGCTGCTTGTCCTGTAAACGTAGCGCGGTCAATTCGCCGCCCCACAGGCAACCGGTGTCAATGGCGTGGATTCGGGGGTGGGGGCATTTTCCCTGTAAAGCTGCCCAATGACCAAATATAATATCCGCCGGAATTTCTTGGCGATTGGGTACTGCATACCAAGGATAAAGGCCGTTTGGTGCCTGGTCTACTGTGCCTTTATACGTTAATAATAAATGGCCTTGGGCATCACAAAATCGCATTCGGGTAAAATAATTACAAATTACGCGCAGCATGGCATCATCCTTTAAATCAGGTGACCAATGATCCGGTTCATTGCCGTACATGTGGGTTAAATAATCACAGTAATTAGGACCAGCCAGAGCCTGCTCCAGCTGGAGGGCGCAGGCTTTAGCCTGTGTCAAATCCCACATGGGATTGATTCCTGCATGGCACATGACAATATTTAATTCAGTATCATGGTACAAAATAGCCTGCTTGCGTAGCCATTGCCCCAGTTCTTCGGCGTCTGGTGCGGCTAATATTTCATCCAAGGTATCATCATTGTTTTTCCATGAATTGTCGCTAAACAACTGGCTCAATAGATGAAGATCATGATTGCCTAAAGTAATTCGGGGAGTTAAGGGCAAGTTTTTTATAAATCGTAAAACGGCTAACGATTCTGGACCTCGGTTCACCAAATCACCAACAAACCACAGCCTATCGGTGTGTTCGTTAAAATCCACATGACAAAGCAGGCGTTGTAACATGGTGAAGCAGCCCTGTATATCTCCAATGGCGTAATCACTCACGGCGTGAATATCCCGATTGTAATTCAGGCGTGTTTGCTTCAACTGCCTGCCACTCCCCTGATTGGGTTAGATGATGGAGAGGCTCTCGATTGTTGAGCGATTTCTGGATGCGCATCATTTCAATCGCCGTCACGGTCGTTTCTTTACCGGTGGCAGGGTCATGCAGTTGCATCTTATCAGGCAGTACCACGGCAAACTTGTTCAAAATAATCCCATTTTGTGATGTTTTGTCGTTTGGATTTGCTGTGTGGTTGTTTGCCTCTCGATGATGCAATCCTAGTGATATCAATCCATTATGTACAGCTTGCCAAGTCTTGAGCCTAGTATCTGGATGCTCACGCATAAAAAATTTATAGGTTTCTATTGTCATGTGCAAACCTGCGGGAAGCATCATGATTGGAAGTTTATTGATGGAAAACCGGCCCTTTTCTAATTGCTGAGTCAACCACTTGATGAATTCCGCGCCCAGCACGTGTTCTTTTCCAATACTTGATTCAGGTGCATCGATAAACGTGCTGATTCTGTTGGCGCGACCACCACCTGAGGCGGTATGCCTAATTAAAAATGCATTCAAATCACGTTGAATCGCAATGGCGTCTGCACGCTCTAAAATGAGACCCAACATGCCAGCGGCGTTTGGATCTTCATTCAGCAAGGCAAGCCAGACCGCCAAAACTTGAGGATTTCCGGCTATCCAGGAAAACCCGCTTTCTGGCATTAATTGATAGGCAAGTAATAAATTCAAGCGACAGCGCAAATCATCCTCACTACCTTGAGTGAATTCATAATGGTAGTATCTGGCATTGGAGGCTAACCCCTCCAACAAAGGATTCCATAATCTTGAGAACAGCCCGTTTACGTCAAACAGTTCAATGCGATAATCCAGTTGCAGCTTCCCGATTCCCTGTAAAATGGCGGCAGAAAACAAGGCGTAAAGCCATAATTTTTGCTCTTCAGACAACTCGGCGTCATGTCCAGGCACCATCTGTTGGCACAACAGGTGTAATGCTGCTTCAGTGCGATTTAGGGCATGATCAAGTAAACCACCAGGTAACGCATAATAACTGTTTGCCGTCTCAGGCAAACTTTGGCACTGGTTGGTGAAATTGTGCAATAATTTCATACACAGGCTGTCAAATCGTGGTGAATCCAGTGCGCAGGATTCGGTTATGTTTTGCAGTAATTTGAGCCGTTTACTCTCTGCCAATAAGGCTTTGGGTATGGCCACAGGGGTCAAATCCTGAAGGGGTCTGGATAGTGTTGGTCTGGCTTTTTTTCCATGATGGTGAAACAAAGTAACCTCCTGTTTATTTGTTCGTTTGATCCATGTTAGGCTTCTTTCATTATTATAATAATAGCACATCCATTATCCTGAAAAAAGCAGTTGAATCTACTCCGATGGCCTACTGCACTGATTCCTCAAGACTTTTCGATGATTTTTTACTTCACCGTATGGGTGATACGGTTTCAGCAAAAAATCATCGAAAAGTCTTGAGGAATCAGCACATTAGACCATCTCGCTACGATTCAACTGCTTTTTTCAGGATTATGCTGGAGAAATAAGTTGGCATTTCATCAGTTAATGACAAGTTTTTGGGCGCTTAATCTTGCAATCATAACGTTTAATAACGGATTCGCTGCAACAAGCGATTCATGTCAAGGCGTTTCCCTACTTGATCTGACTGACAGGGGTAGTGTCAGCAATACGCCATGCGTCTTGCCATCCAAAGCAGTGATGTGGGAAGCAGGTTATCAATATAACAATTTTACACAAGCTGGATCACTGCAAAACTTTCCGCAAGCGACATTTTATTTGGGTTTGCCGACTAATACTGAGTTTATAGTTGTATTGCCAACTGATAATCAGCAATCAATAATGCCTTTTTCAGGATTCAGTGCAACCATGGTCGGTGGCAAGCATGAGATTACCTATGGGGACAACTGGGTGGCTGCAGCAGAAATGTTCTTAACTCCTCCGGGTGGGAGCGCGGGTTTTGGTAGTAAGGGATTCGGTGTGCTGGTTAATGGGTTGGTGAATTATAACATTAACTCTAAAATCTCCCTGGGGCTCATGTTGGGAGAAAGTACGGCGACAAAGGGCGGTTTTTTTGGCGGCAAGCGTTTTAACAGTTTTAATTCCAGTTTGGCTTTGTCTTACGCTCCAATTGAAAAACTGAGTGCTTTTGTCGAAGTGTTTGCGGAAACCAAAACAGGCCCTAGCTTGGGTGGCAATTATAATGTCGACTGTGGAGTTCTTTATCTGCTGACCACCCATGTTGTACTTGATCTTGAGGTAGGCCAGCAATTAAGTCATCAGACCACGAGTTTTAATCAATTTATAGGCGGCGGAGTATCACTGAAATTATAGAGTAACTACTCGCTCTGCACTCAAATCTGATCGTTCTCCGAGCGTCAATATCACCCTACGAGCAGTTACATTATAGATACAATTATACTGCCCATTTAATCACTTTTGCCAATCGAACATAATCCATCACACTAATTTGTTCAGGCCTCAAAACCGGATCAATCCCCATGGCAGTCAATTCAGTGGCACTGATAACGGGTTTCAAATTATTTGCTAATGTTTTACGGCGCATGGAAAATGCGCAGGCGACCAGACGCTCAAGATCTGCAAATTCCACGGCAGGATAGGGTGATGATGTGTGAGGTGTCAGGCGTACGACGGCTGAATCAACCTTGGGTTGGGGATGAAATGCTTCAGGTGGTACGTCAAATAAATGTTCAACGTCGCAGTAGTATTGTAACATCACGCTCAACCGCCCGTACGCCTTAGAGCCCGGGCCCGCGGCTATCCGATCTACCACTTCTTTCTGGAGCATAAAATGCATGTCATCGATATGCGGTGTGTAGTGTAACAGGCGTAATAACAGCGGTGTTGAAATATTATAAGGCAAATTACCAATCACTCGTATCCGCTCGCCAAATTGGCTGTAATCAACTGTTAAGGCATCCGCACTGATCACCGTTAGTTTTCCTCCGGCTCCATGCATCTCTGTCAAATGCGCTTGCAAATCCCTGTCGATTTCAATGGCGGTTAATTGATCCAGTTTTTGCAGTAATGGTTGCGTTAACGCACCAAGCCCTGGCCCGATTTCTAACACATTGTTACCAGGTTGCAGATTTAGTGAACGGATAATGTTATCTATGATTTGCCGGCTTTGCAGAAAATTCTGACCAAAACGTTTGCGTGCGCGATGTGCCATTTGAGTGCCTAATTTAAATACGATTATTCTAACATACTTTACTTGCATACCACACTCATTTTCTGTTAAACTGCACTAAATTTGACCTAAAAGAGATCAGCATGGCCATGCACCTGATTATGATCACTATAATATTGTTAAGTGTATTTTGCGTAGGCGCAATGCTCTACAAGCTTAAACGTCAACCTGCTGTGCATTTATCGGCAATGGATTATTGCAAACTGACAATAAGCGGTATTATCGCCTTTATGGCCGACGCGCTCGGTCTCGGCAGTTTTGCGGTGAATATTGCACTCGCTGCACTATTGGGCACGTTTCATGATGAAGAATTGCCCGCCATGAATAATGGTGCTCAGGTTATTCCTGGTGTGATTGAATCTCTGTTCTTTATGCAGTTGATTGATGTTGATTTGACTACATTGATTACTCTGGTTGCCGGTACCTGTTTGGGAGGTGTCATTGGTGGCAGTGTAGTGAGTCGACTGAGCAAGCAGGCGATCCGCTTGGCCATGATGTGTTGTTTTACGCTTATCATAGGCATGTTGCTCTGCCGTCAGTTTCATCTATTCCCCATCGGTGGCGAGTTGATGGCACTGGATTCATGGAAACTTCTGGTAGGATTCGGCGGAATGGTCGTGTGTGGCATGTTGACGTCGGTGGGTATTGGCCTGTTTGTTCTGGTGCAAGCGGTCTTGTTTTTGTTGGGTGTTTCCCCCTTGGTAGCCTTCCCGATCATGACTACAGCCGGCGCGATGCAACAGCCCTTAACGACGCTAACTTTTTTGCAACAAGATAAAATTCCCCTGAAAAAAACGCTAATTGTAAGCTTGGCGGGTTGTGTTGGAGTCTTGTTGGTCGTGTTGATATTCAAGCATTTAACCATTACTTGGCTGCATTCTTTGTTGATACTGATTGTCACGTATAACCTGTTTGCGGTGAGTAGAACCTATCTGAATTCAAGACGGGTGAATAACGACGATGCAATGATTCCGTTGGCCGCAGGGTAGCCTCAGATCGCGTAGGTTGGGCTCTTGGCCCAACAACTTCGTACTCAAGTCAGGCCCTACACAGCTGCCATAGCAATGATCCCATTACCAGAGTATAATTAGCCCAAATTTATTGCAATTGGTTTTGATATGGACGAACTGAAAAGTAAATCACAAAAAAAAACGCGATGCAGAGGCCCTAAAAAAAATAGGCGTTGAGTTGGTTGATTTGAGCATAGACAGACTGGATTTGTTGCCGCTGTCCGATCATCTAAAGCGCGCGATTATTGAAGCAAAAGCATTAAAAAGTCATGGTGCAGTTAAACGTCAGGCTCAATTGATTGGCAAATTGATGCGCTCTGCAGAGTATGATGCAATCATTGAAGCCTATTCCGACCTGCTGGCTGAAGACAGTTCACAAACGGCCCGATTTCATGCCGTAGAACATTGGCGCGAGCGTTTGATTGAGGAAGGCAAAGATGCACTCACTGAATTTATTCAAGTATACCCATCCATTGATGTTCAGCAGCTTCGACAAATGATTAAAAAAGCCGTCGAAGAACAATCAAAAGAAAAACACACCGGCGCCAGCAAAGCACTATTCCGATACTTAAGGCCTTATTTATCATGAAATTTTCGTTGTTTGTCAGCTGCCCGAAAGGGTTGGAATACCTCCTGGAAGATGAGCTTAAAGCGTTGGGCTTGCAGGTTACTCGCGTCAGTCCGCAAGGTGTTTATGGCGAGGCATCCTTGGCTCTCGTATACCATCTGTGTCTGTGGTCGCGGCTTGCCAACCGGGTGCAACTGATTCTGTTCAGTGGCGATGCACTCAATCAGGAAACGCTATATCAGTTGTGTCACACATTTCCCTGGCAAACCGTATTTGCGCCTGATAAAACTCTGGGCATTGAATTCCATGGTGTATCAACAGAAATTCGTAACACCATGTTTGGCGCGCAAGTGGTCAAAGACGCCATTGTTGATTATTTCCGTGAGTTGGAGGGAGAGCGCCCAGTCATTGATCGTGAAAACCCGCAAATTCGGCTGCATGCTTATTTAAAGAATGACAACCTCACCGTTAGTCTGGATTTAACCGGGTACAGCATGCATCAACGGGGCTATCGTACGGAAGCAGGTAGTGCACCTTTAAAAGAAAACATTGCTGCAGCCATGTTGGTGCGCGCCAAGTGGCCCGAGTTGGCTGAGGCAGGCGCCGCACTGCATGATCCGTTTTGTGGTTCGGGTACGATTGTCATAGAGGCGGCCATGATGGCGGCTCATATTGCCCCAGGTTTGTTGCGCCTTGATCAATCGTTCCAACATTGGACACAGCATCAACCCGCGTTATGGGACGAAATACACACCAAAGCACTGCAAGCGGTCAAGCCTGTTCGCATGGTATTACGTGGCACAGACATTGACCCGCACGTTATCGAGATTGCAAAGGCTAATGCTGAGCGCGCAGGGGTTACTCATTTGGTTGATTTTGTCTGCCTGCCATTGGAGGCTTGTGCATCAAATAGCGAAACCGGCTTATTAATTGGCAACCCACCTTATGGCGAGCGCCTCGGTGATGCCACGCAATTAATCCCGTTGTATCAGCAGTTGGGGCATGTTTTGCATAGCCATTACCAAGGATGGCAGGCTGCCATTCTGACTTCAAACCCAATGCTCGCGAAGGCCATGGGGTTGCGTGCCAGCAAGTCGTACACCTTGTATAACGGCGCACTGGAATGCAAGTTGTATTGTGTGGCTCTGGATGCGGATAACCAGTTAAGGTGTTTTGAGCCTAGCCGTTTATCGGCTGGTGCGCAGATGTTTGCGAACCGCCTGCAAAAAAATTACAGTCATTTGCAAAAATGGGCGAAACGCAGCCAAATCAGTTGTTACCGTGTTTACGATGCTGATTTACCAGAATATGCATTTGCGATTGATATTTACAATGATCATGCGGTGTTACAGGAATATACAGCGCCCGCCTCAATTGATGTACACAAGGCTGAAAAACGAAGTCTTGATGTCATCCAGGCAGTACCTGGCGCGCTGGGTATTCCTGCTGAAAACCTGGTTGTCAAACGACGAAAACAGCAAAAAGGCACGAATCAATATCAAAAAATGAATCAGGTAGGGCGTACAATGGTGGTGTCCGAAGGGCAGGCCAAATTTACGGTTAATTTGTATGATTACCTGGATACAGGCCTGTTTCTCGATCATCGCCCATTACGATTGCGCTTTGACAAACTACCTAAAGGCACCCGTTTTCTCAATTGCTTTTGCTATACTGCAACCGCGAGTGTGCACGCAGCTTTAGCTGGTGCGCAGACCACGAACGTTGATTTATCCAATACCTACTTAACATGGGCCGAGGACAATTTCAGGCTGAATCAGCTGGATGTCTCCCGGCATCAGTTTATTCAATATGATTGTCTTGAGTGGCTTAACATAACCACCGATCGTTTTGATGTCATTTTCCTGGATCCCCCCAGTTTTTCTAACTCAAAGCGCATGACAAACACCCTGGATATTCAGCGTGATCAGGAATCACTGATTGCCGCGGCAATGAAATTACTGAATCCAAAAGGTACCCTGTATTTTTCCACGAATTTCAGGCAGTTTAAATTATCACCGGACATCACCAGACAATACGACGTCCGTGATATTAGCGCCGACACAATTGATCTGGACTTCAAGCGCAACTTGCGGATTCATCAGTGTTTTATTATCCGGCATGCTAGTCTTGAGACTCAATACCGAGAAGCAAATGGTGAACTGGATGCAGCGTTTGATGTAACGTCAGCAGATGGGATTGATAAAAATGAAACGTGGTGAAATTTATTTTGCAAATTTGGATCCGGCGATCGGTAGTGAAATCAAAAAATGCAGGCCTGTATTAATTGTTAGTAATAATGCAAACAATAAGGCGGCGGAGACCATAACCGTTGTTCCTGTCACATCCAATGTAACAAAAACATATCCTTTTGAAGTGTTTCTGGATTCTAAAGAGACGGGGTTGGCAAAAGACTCCAATTCATGATAAAAATGATTGATATTGACGAAAAGCATCTCATTCTGGTTAAGCAGATTCTGCAGAAATTTGTACCTGGGGTGCCGATATGGGTGTTCGGATCGCGCATGAAAGGTACGGCTAAGCCTTATTCTGATTTAGATTTGGTGATTGTTGATCAGCAAAAAATCCCGCAAAAATGCTATTATCAAATTCAGGATGCA
>Ga0206878_10367_pt1 | contig 14717 bp, 2 predicted proteins | sample Alteio_BWOrgCont_8_FD_152621 | JGI IMG/M metagenome (GOLD analysis project Ga0206878, IMG submission 152621) | Enriched cells from forest soil in Barre Woods Harvard Forest LTER site, Petersham, Massachusetts, United States -... | ecosystem: Environmental > Terrestrial > Soil > Temperate forest > O... | reverse complement strand
GGCGCAGAACGGCATTGACTGCGCCGCATTGCAGCGGTTCAATCCCACAGGCGGCGAGGGCCCGGAGCGAAACCAGGTCACACAGAAGGTCATTGCGGCCGCGGCCGCCACAGGTGTCAAGTTCTACATCATGTACGACACCAGTGGATGGGGGTCGACGTTCGACACCGACATGGAGAACGACTGGACCAACGTGATCAACAGCGGCAGCATCAACGTAACGGCGTCGCCGCAGTACGCGCACCAGAACGGCAAGCCGGTCGTCTGCATTTGGGGTATGGGCTTTAACGACGGCAATCATCCCACCAATGTGACACAGTGCATCAACCTGATCAACTGGTTCAAGAGCAAGGGCGTATATGTGATTGGCGGCACGCCCACACACTGGTTGGCCGGCAATTCAGATTCTGTTTCTGGTTTCATCAGCGTTTACCATGACTTCAACATGATCTCGCCATGGATGGTTGGCCGCATCGGCACGGCCGCTGACTCGGACAACTTTAAGACCAGCGTCAACGCGCCGGACATCGCTGACTGCAATGCCAATGGTATCGACTACCAGCCCTGCGTGCTTCCCGGTGACACCGGCCAACGCTTGCACGGCACGTTCATGTGGGAACAGTTCTACAATATGATCAGCGCCGGCTCGGCGGGCGTCTATATCTCGATGTTCGACGAGTTTAACGAGGGCAACCAGATCTGCAAGACGGCCGAGGATTCGGCGATGAGCCCCGTTGGCGGCGTCTTCAACACCAGTACGCCGTTCTTCACGCTCGACCAGGACGGCACCCACTGTTCATCCGACTTTTACTTGCGGGAAACTAATGACGGCGATAGGATGCTCAAAGGGCAGATCGCCCTTACCAAGACGATGCCGACCCTGCCCGTCCTGACGCCCGCCGCACCCACAAACCTGAAGGCGGCCGGCGGCACGGGACAAATCACGCTGACTTGGACTGCGAGCGACGAGACGTCGAGCTACGTTGTTCTGCGGTCTACATCGGCGGGTGGTGAGGCCCCCGTGGCGACCGGTATCACCGGGCCTCCGTCGGGCACGTTCCCGCGGCCTACTATCACCTACACCAACGGCGGTCTAGTTAACGGCACGAATTACTTCTACGAGGTAGAGGCAGTCAACCCGACCGGCACGAGTGGGCCATCGAATCAGATAAGCGCAACGACCGGGGGCGCCACCGAGGGCCCGTTCAACGGCACGCCGGCAGGTATCCCGGGCACCGTTCAGGCCGAGAACTACGATACCGGCGGTCAGGGCGTCGCCTACAACGCCACGTCGACCAACGGCACGGACAACGGCTATCGCTCCGACGGCATCGACCTGGAGGTCACGTCGGATACTGGCGGAGGCGTAGATCTGGGTTGGACGAGCGCGGGCCAGTGGTTCAAGTACACCGTCAACGTGGCCACGGCCGGCACATACAGCGTGGCATTCCGGCTCGCCAACGGCTCAACCGGCAACGCCCAGTTCCATCTGCAGAACTCCTCCGGCACTAACCTGAGCGGAACCGTCACCGTGGCGCCCACGGGCGGCTGGCAGACCTGGACCACCGTCAGTGCGTCAGTGACTCTGCCGGCCGGCCAGCAGATACTGACGCTGTGGCAGGACACAGGCGGCTTCAACGTCAACTACGCGTCCTTTGCAACGAGCGGCAGCGCCCCGCCAACGCCGACCGGTCTGACGGCGACTGCCGGCAACGGTTCCGTGGCCCTGGCCTGGTCGGTTAGCACCGGCGCCACAGGATACGACATCTACCGATCCACAACTAGCGGAGCGGAAGGTACCACGCCGGTCGCGACGTCGAACACCAACAGCTTCAACGATGGGGGCCTTACGAACGGGACGACGTACTTCTACAAGGTCGCGGCGTTCAATAGCTTCGGAACGAGCGGCCAGTCCGGCGAAGCGCAGGCAACACCGTCGGGTGGCGGCGGATCGACCAATGTGATCTCCATCGCGTGCGGCAATGGCGCTGTCGGCGTCTTCGTAGCCGACACTGACTTCTCCGGCGGCGCGGCCTCGACCGGTACCACCAGCTCGATCAATACGTCGAAGGTCACCAATCCGGCTCCTGTTTCCGTGTATCAGCACGCCCGCAAGAGCACCTACACATACACCATCGGCAGCCTGGCGGCGGGAACCACCTACAACTTGCGCCTCGACTTCTGCGAGTATGTTCATACTGCGGCAGGTCAACGCGAGTTCAACGTGTCGATCAACGGCAATCAGGTTCTCACTAACTACGACATCTTCGCGAATGCCGGCGGAGAGTTCATCGCCAACACCCAGAGCTTTACGGCCACGGCTAATTCCAGCGGCCAGATAGTCATTGTGTTCACCACAGTGATCGATAACTCCCTGGTCGGCGGCATCGAAATCAGCACAACTGGGACGGTTACGATTCCGCCGCCGCCTACCGCGCTAGCCGCTACGGCCGGCAACGGACAAAACACGCTGAGCTGGAATGCGAGCAGCGGAGCGACGAGCTACAACGTGTACCGCGGGACGACATCCGGAGGTGAAGGCACAACACCTATCGCGACGGGGATCTCGTCAACGAGCTACGTTAACAGCGGCACAACCAACGGGACAACGTATTACTACAGGGTTGCGGCGGTCAACAGCGCCGGCACGAGCGGCATGTCTAATGAAGCCTCCGCCACGCCCGTGGGAACCCTCACGCCAGTGGCGCAGATAGACGCAGGCAGCCCGAGCGCGGTCTCACCGTTCTCCGCGGATACCGACTTCAACACCGGCAACGAGTTCAGCAGCACGGCCACGATCAATACCGCCGGCGTAGCGAACGCAGCGCCGGCCGCGGTCTACCAAACGGTCCGGTGGAACTCGTCCTTCGCGTACACCATACCGAACCTCACTCCCAACGCCTCGTATACAGTGCGCCTCCACTTCTGCGAGCTCACGTTTACGGCGGCCGCTCAGCGACAGTTCAACGTGGCCATCAACGGCGCGAGCGTGCTGTCGAACTTCGACATCTTCGCAACGGCCGGAGCCCAGAACAAGGCTGTGACGCAGCAGTTCACAACCACATCGAACGGCTCCGGTCAGGTCGTCATCTCCTTTACACAAGGGGCGCACGACAACCCGGAGGTTGCAGGGATCGAGATCCTTCATTGACGTCGACTTGCCGGGGCCTGTGTCAGTAGCAGGCCCCGGCAATGCGCGTTACAGCTGCAGTCGGGCAAACGCACCATTGCAGCGCATATTGGGAACGTTGGAGTTCACGAATCATGAAAACAGGTTATGCGCAAATTATAATGGGTGGTCTTGCCGTGTTGATGGCTCAATCCGCCTTTGGCGAAACGCAGTCCTTCAACACTAGCACCGGCATGATGGACGTCAACTATTCGGGTTACTTGTCGCGCAACGACGTCGTCAATAATGCGCCCATCACAAACCCAATTTATGGTTCGCAGGTCGGCAACGGCCGCGTCGGCGCTATGGTCTGGAACCAGAGCGGCATCAACATGCAGGTCTCCGGCGTAGATACGTCGGAGCAGTCCTCATTCTCGGCCGGTCTGATCAACTTCCAGACAAATCCCGGTATCGATAGCGGTTATAGTAAGTTCCAGCAGCGCCTCTCCCTCTATAACGGCACCCTGACGACGACTTACGACGCTAACCGAACGGTGACCGTCTTCGGATCACCTAACTCCGAAGTTATTGGCATCCACGTCGACGACAGCCGGTCGGGCGTGACGAGCGCGACCCTCGACGTCAGCCTGTGGAACGTCAGCAGCGAGCCGAACAACGCTCAGGTTGCAAACATCACGACGTGGCAGACTGTATCGACGTTCGCCAACTCGACGACGGTCGGGATCAGCCGCGGGCAGGCCGACCCCGACAACTTCGGCTACACGCTGGCCGCCACCGTGCAAGGTGCGAGCTTCACGACGCAGACCGTCAATGGGAGCGACGTCCGGCTGAACATTACGCCGTCGTCGAGCTACACCATTTGGATCGCCTGCTCCAGTCGACTGAATGCCCCCGGAAACAACTCGGTTACGCAGGCACAGACCGATCTCACGAATGTTGAGAACGCGGGCTACGCCACGACACTGGCCAACTACCAGAGCTGGTGGAATACGTTCTGGGGCAAGTTTTTCGTGCAGTATTCGAACTCGAGCGGCGTGGCCGACTACCTCGAGAACATGTACTACCTGTACAGCTACATTATCGCCTGTGGAGGTTACGCGAACTATCCGTTCCAATTCATCAACGGAGATTTTGCTGCAAATCAGGATAACAGCATCACACAACCCAAATGGCCATACGGCTATTGGTATTGGAACGAACGTGACTGTTACAACTGGTGTTACGCGTCCAACCACCCGGAGATCATGCTGCCATTCAATAACCTCTACAACCGCAATCTCAGCGCGCTGGAATCGTTTACGACGTCGCGCTTCGGCTTCTCGGGTGTCTGGGTGCCGGAGACGATTGGCTGGAACGGCAACGCGAACAACACCATGAACAGCACCTACGTGAAGGACATTTACACGTCCGGCACGGAAGCTGCCCAGAACATGTACAACTACTACCTGTACACCGGCAACCAGAGCTATCTCTCAAGCACCGCGTATCCGTTTATGCGGCAGATTGCCATCTTCTACCAGAACAAGCTCTCGCTCAACAGCAGCAACCAGTACTGGATTTCGATTGGGAACTCGCACGAGACATACTGGGACGTCCCTGATCCCCTCACCGACCAGGCGGCGGTGCGGAGCCTCTTCCCCGAGATCATCAAGTCGGCCCAGCTTCTCGGTCAGGACTCGAGCCTGGTCCCGCAGTGGCAGAACATCCTGAACAACATGAAGCCGATGCCGACCGACGGCACGCAGTACCTCCCAATGGACGCGCCGGTGGCGGCGACGCACAACGACGAGAATGTTGTCGCCGAGCTGCTATGGCCCTACGCGATCACAGGGATCGGCGCTTCAGACTACAACCTGGAACTCACGGCCTATAACAATCGACCGTTCCCCTACGGCAACGTCTGGGCGCCGGATGCCATCCAGGCTGCGCGCCTTGGCTTGGGCGACTCGTGCTACCAGGGCATGCAGAAGATGCTGCAGATCTACCAGAACTACCCGAACGGCTTTACCAACAACACGAACGGCATGTTCGAGTACCAGGGCGTGCACCTCGCGGCCATGAACGAGTCGCTGATGCAGAGCCAGAATGGCGTGATCCGCGTCTTCCCGGCGCCCCCGAGCGACACTTCTTTCGTCAGCAGCTTCACTCTGGCAGCCGAGGGGGGCTTCCTCGTCAGCTCCGAGCGGGACAGCAACGGTATCAAGTACGCCGGTATCGACAGTCTCAATGGCAATACCTGCAACATCGTCAATCCGTGGGGATCCACTTCGGTCGATGTCCGCAACATGGCGACCAATGCAGTGGTGCTGTCGACGTCGAATAGCCAGTTTAGCTTCGCGACATCGGCGAACACGGTTTACGTGATCGAGCGGACGGCCACGCCGTTCAGCAGCTTCGCCCACGTGCAGCTTACGGCGTCGCAGAACAACAGCCAGAAGGTCATGGGCTCCAATGTCCTCGGCGAGGGCACGGCCGGCGTTAGCGAGGGCCCGTTCAATGGGACGCCCGCCGCGATCCCCGGCACCGTGCAGGCCGAAAACTACGACACTGGCGGCGTTGGCGTGGCCTACAGCGTTAACTCGACGAACGGCCAGCTTACGAGCTACCGGTCCGATGCGATCGATCTCGAAACCACCAGCGACACCGGCGGCGGCGTCGACCTCGGGTGGACGTCGGGCGGCCAGTGGTTCAAGTACACCGTCAACGTGGCGACGGCAGGGACCTACACGGTGTCGTTCCGCTACGCCGCGCCGAACGCGGTCACCGACGCGTTCCACATTTCCAATTCTTCAGGGACTAACCTCAGTGGCAACGTCAATCTGGCGACCACGACCGGGTGGCAGACCTGGGGTAATGTCACCGCGAATGTCACATTGCCGGCCGGCACGCAGACGCTAACCATCTTCCAGGACAACGGCGGCTGGAACCTCAACTATGTGACGTTTACGTCGAATGGGCCGGCCGAAGGCCCTTTCGGGGATACTCCCGCTCCCATTCCGGGAACGGTGCAGGCCGAAAACTACGACACTGGTGGTCAAGGCTTGGCCTATAACGTCACCAGCACCAACGGCACGGACAACGGCTATCGCTCCGACGGCATCGACCTGGAGGTGACGTCAGATACCGGCGGGGGCGTCGACCTCGGCTGGACTTCAGCTGGCCAGTGGTACAAGTACACCGTTAATGTCCAGACGGCCGGAACCTACAATGTAGCGTTCCGCGTCGCCAATGGCAGTACGGGGAATGCAAACTTCCATCTGCAGAACTCGTCAGGCGCGAACCTCACCGGCGCCGTGACGGTCGCCCCGACCGGCGGTTGGCAGACGTGGACCACCGTGAACGGATCGGTCTCGCTGCCCGCGGGTCAACAGATCCTCACGCTTTGGGAAGACACGGGCGGATTCAACATCAACTACATAGTCTTCTCGACCGGTGGTTCCTGCTCGGCCTCGCCGAGCGCGCCTACCGGCCTCGGCGCGTCGAATACCACGAGCACTGGCACGACGCTGACGTGGTCCTCGGTCACCGCGCCGACGAACTGCTCGATCAGTAACTACACGGTCTACCAGAACGGAACGTCGATCGGTACGACCGGCGGCACGACCTTCAATGTTACAGGCTTGTCGGCGTCGACCACCTATACCTTCACGATAGCGGCGAGCGACTCGTTCGGCACCGGCTCACAGAGCCCCGGCGTGAACGTAACGACCTCGGCAGTCTCATGCTCGGCGTCGCCAAGCGCGCCCACAGGCCTCAGCTCGTCGAATACCACGAGCAGCGGCACCACGATCAACTGGTCCGCGGTAACCGCTCCGGCCAACTGCTCCATCAGCAGCTACACGCTGTTCCAGAACGGCACGTCGATCGGCACGACGGGCAGCACGAGCTTCAACGTGACGGGCCTGTCGGCGTCAACAACGTATACTTTCACGGTGGCGGCCACAGACTCGTTCGGCACGGGCTCACAGAGCGCTGGTCTGAACGTGACGACGTCGTCATCAGGCGGCGGTGGGTCTAATGTAATCTCGATCGCATGCGGCAATAGCGCGGTCGGCGTCTTCGTGGCGGACACGGACTTCTCCGGCGGCGCGGCGTCGAGCGGTACTACATCGTCGATCAATACGTCGAAGGTCACCAACCCGGCTCCCGTGTCCGTGTACCAGCATGGTCGCAAGGGCACCTGCACTTACACCATCGGCAGTCTCACGGCCGGAACCACCTACAACGTTCGGCTGGACTTTTGCGAGTACGTGTCAACCGGAACCGGCCAGCGCACTTTCAATGTGTCGATCAACGGCAACCAGGTGCTCACAAACTATGACATCTTCGCGAATGCCGGTGGCGAGTTCATCGCCAACGCGCAGACCTTTGCAGCGACCGCGAACTCGAGCGGCCAGATCGTCATCGTGTTTACTACGGTAGTCAACAACGCGCTAGTTGCAGGAATCGAAGTCAGCACGACCGGCGGCGGTACGCTGACGCCCGTGGCGCAGATCGACTGCGGCAGCCCGAGCGCGGTCTCGCCGTTCTCCGCCGACACCGATTTCAACACTGGGAACGAGTTCAGCAGCACCGCGACCATCAATACGTCGAGCGCTTCGAACCCGGCTCCGGCAGCCGTCTATCAAACAGTCCGCTGGAACTCGGCGTTTACCTATACGATCCCGAACCTGACCCCTAACGGTTCTTACACGGTCAGGTTACACTTCTGCGAGCTGAGCTTTACGGCGGCAGGGCAGCGCAAATTCAACGTTTCGATCAACGGGACGTCCGTTCTTAGCGCTTTCGACATCTTTTCGGCGGCAGGAGGACAGTTCAAAGCGTTTAGCGAACAGTTTTCAGCCACCGCGAACTCGACTGGACAGATCGCGATCGCCTTTACCCAGGGAGGCGCCGACAATCCGGAAGTTGCCGGAATTGAGGTGCTGCATTAGTCGGGCGTTGCACCCTGGCACCCTGGCCAACTAGGCGGACCATGTTTGGAGTGGCATCAGCGTAATAAGACGCAACAAAGATTTATAAGCGTCAATATATGTCGTTAATTACTTTTAGTGTCACGCTAATGAGGGTTTTACCAAGATGAAGTTAGGAAAGATCCGAAATTTGAAGCCGTTTGTAACGACGGCAGTAGCAATTCTTTGCGCGGCAGGCGCCGCACTCGCCATTCCGTCGGTTTGGACTGAGCACAACGACAACGGCCGAACCGGCGACAACCTGTCCGAGACTGCCTTGACGCCGTCGAATGTGAACCAGACGCAGTTCGGCAAGCTGTGGACGGCCGCGCTCGACGACCAGTCGTTCTCGCAGCCGCTGTACATACCTGGCTTGACCGTAAACGGGGCGATGCACAACGTGGTCTACGTCACGTCCGTCAACGATAGTGTCTACGCCTTCGATGCCGATAGCGGCGCGCAGCTCTGGCACGACAACCTACTGATCGGCGGCGACAGCGTGCCCAGCAACGCCCAGGCGAGCTCTTGGGGCGCTTGCGGCGGCAATTACAACGACTTTGCCGGCAAGTTCGGCATTGTCGGTACTCCCGTCATCAACACGGCGAGCAACACCATGTATGTGGTCGCCCGGTCCTTTAATGGGAACACTTACGTTCAGCAATTACACGCCCTCAATATTATTACGGGAAGCGAGCAATCAGGCAGCCCCGTGACGATCGCCGGCGGTTCTTTCAATTCGCAGCTCAACAATCAGCGCCCGGCCCTCGCCCTGGTGAACGGCATCGTTTACATTGCCTGGTCGTCGCACTGCGACTTCGGCGCCTACAACGGCATCGTCATGGGCTACAACGCGGCGACGCTGTTGCAGACCAACGTCTGGGCAGACACCGCAAACGGCGGTTCGCAGGCCGGCATCTGGATGGGCGGGCAGGGCGTGACCGCCGACGGCAACAATAACCTGTACGTGATGACGGGCAACGGCACATGGGACGGTAGCAGCAACTTCGGCGAGAGCTTCGTCAAGCTGTCTTCCTCTCTGGGCGTGCTCGACTACTTCACGCCGTCGAACTGGAGCGGCCTGAACGGCGGCGATACAGACCTCGGCTCCGCCGGCGCGCTCGGCATTCCCGGAACCAGCTACGTCTTCGGCGGCGGCAAGCAGGGCATGGTCTACCTGGTCAACACGGCCAATATGGGCCATGAGAACGGAACGGACAATGTTGTTCAGGAGTTCCAGGCCACCTTCCTACAGAATAACGGTGGCAATACAGTCCATATTCATGGCGGCCCCGTCTACTTCAACAACGGCTCCGCTCAGTACGTCTACCTCTGGGGCGAGAACGACTGGCTGCGCTGCTACCAGTTCAATGGTAGTTCGTTCAATTCCACCAGCGTAGCGCAGAGCAGCATGCTTTCTCCGGTGAGCAGCAACGGCATGCCGGGCGGCTTCCTCTCGGTCTCGGCTAATGGCGCATCGAACGGGATCGTCTGGGCGCTCGAGCCCTATAACGGCAACGCCAACCAGTCCACGGTGCAGGGCATCCTTCATGCCTTCACCGCTACGCCGTCCGGCAGCGCACTCACCGAGCTTTGGAACAGCAAGCAGAATGCCTCGCGCGACGACTTCGGCAACTATGCGAAGTTCACATACCCCACTATCGCCAACGGCAAGGTGTACGTGTCAACGTTCGGCAATGCATCGGCGGGGTCAGGCACCCTCGTTGCCTATGGCGAGCTCGGCGCCACTCCGGAAGGCCCGTATCAAGGAACGCCCGCTCCGATTCCGGGAACCGTGCAGGCTGAAAATTACGATACAGGCGGATCAGGCGTCGCTTATAACGTCGGCTCGGTCAACGGCAGCGCCAACAACTACCGACCCGACGGCGTCGATCTTGAGGCGACCACCGACACGGGCGCGGGCTACGACGTCGGCTGGTCTTCCGGCGGTCAGTGGTTCAAGTACACGGTCAATGTGGCAACGGCAGGCACCTATAACGTCACGTTCCGTGTCGCAAACGGCAACACGACCAATGGCACGTTCCATCTGCAGAACGCGAGCGGTACGAACCTCACCGGCACGGTGACGGTTGCGCCTACCGGTGGGTGGCAGACCTGGACGAGCGTGACTGCGAGCGTCACGCTGCCGGCCGGCCAGCAGATCCTTACCTGGTGGCAGGACGGCGGCGGCTTCAACCTCAACTGGATGTCGTTGGTCAGCACTGGCGGCCCGCCGCCACCTCCGAGCGGATTGACTGCATCCGACGGGAACGCCTCCGTAACGCTCAACTGGACAACTATCTCCGGGGCAAACGGTTACAGCATCTACCGCTCGACCACGCAGGGTGGAGAGGGCACGACGTCGATTGCGTCCGGTGTCAGCGGGCCGCCGTGGACCAACACCGGCCTGACCAACGGAACGACATACTACTACAAGGTAGCCGCCGCCAACACCGCGGGCACGTCGGGCCAGTCGAATGAGGCTTCGGCCACGCCGAGCGGATCCGAAGCTCCGTACCTAGGCACTCCGTGGCCCGTACCGGGCACCGTCCAGGCCGAGAACTACGACACCGGCGGCCAGGGTGTGGCCTACAACGTTACCTCGATCAACGGCTCGGGCAACAGCTACCGGTCCGACGGCGTCGACCTCGAGGCGACTACAGATACGGGAGGCGGCTCCGACGTCGGCTGGTCGTCGGGTGGCCAGTGGTTCAAGTACACGGTCAATGTGGCCACAGCAGGTAATTACACAGTTACCTTCCGTGTGGCGAACGGCAACACGACCAATGGTACCTTCCACCTGCAGAACGCGAGCGGTACGAACCTCACCGGCACGGTGACGGTTGCGCCTACTGGTGGCTGGCAGACCTGGGCCGGCGTGACCGCAAATGTCACCCTTCCTGCCGGCCAGCAGGTTCTGACCTGGTGGCAGGACGGCGGCGGCTTCAACCTCAACTGGATGGGCTTCGCCACCTCCGGCGGTTCGTTTCCGGGCGCGCCGACCTTGAACTCGGCAACGCCGAGCAGCGGGCAAGTTGCGCTATCGTGGACGGCAGGCTCCGGAGCTACGGCATATAACGTCTACCGTGGTACGTCGGCAGGTGGCGAGTCGACGACTCCGGTCGCTACGAACGTTGGCGGCACAAGCTACACCGACGGCGGACTGACGAACGGCACCCCCTATTACTACAAGGTGAAGTCCGTTAACTCGACCGGCACGAGTGGATTATCGAACGAGCTCAGCGCCACTCCGCAGAGTTCCGGCGAAGCTCCGTTCGGCGGCACGGCGGCCCCCATCCCGGGCACGGTCTCGAACGTCAACTATGACACCGGTGGATCGGGCGTGGGCTACAACGCCACCGCGGGCAACGGCGCGAATAATGCCTATCGCTCCGACGGTATCGATATTGAGACCACAGCCGATCCGGGCGGCGTAGCCGACGACCTCGGGTGGACAGGTTCGGGCCAGTGGTTCCGATATACCGTCAATGTGGCTACCGCCGGCAGCTACACGATTAGCCTCCGGATAGCGGCTCCGGCAGCCGTGACCGATGGCTTCCACATCGCCAACTCGTCCGGCACGAACCTGAGCGGCAACGTCAACGTGCCGGCCACCACCGGTTGGCAGACTTGGCAGACGATCACCGCTAACGTCACGCTGCCGGCCGGCCAGCAAGTGCTGACTCTGGCGGAGGACAACAGTGGGTGGAATATCCATTATATGTCTTTCGCCTCCGGTGGCGGAACGCTAACGCCCGTTGCCCAGATCGACTGCGGCAGCCCGTCGGCGGTGAGTCCGTTCTCGGCCGATGCCGACTTCAACACCGGCAACGAGTTCAGCAGCACCGCGACCATCAATACGTCGGGCGTAACCAACGCGGCCCCGGCGGCTGTCTATCAGACGGTGCGCTGGAACTCCGCATTTACCTACACGATCCCGAACCTCACGGCCAACGCATTGTATACGGTTCGGCTGCACTTCTGCGAGCTGTCGTTCACGGCGGCCGGCCAGCGGAAGTTCAACGTTGCGATCAACGGGACAAGTGTGCTCACCGCCTTCGACGTCTTTGCGACGGCCGGGGCGCAGAATAAGGCCGTCACGCAGCAGTTCACGACGACGGCGAATGGGAGCGGCCAGATCGCGATTGCGTTCACGCAAGGCGGTGCGGACAACCCGGAGATCGCCGGCATCGAGGTGCTGCACTAAGGAAGAAAGTAGAGACTAGAAACTAGGAACTAGCGAGAAACAAGAGCTTGGCCCGGAGGCGTAATGCCTCCGGGTTAAGCAACGAACATGCGCCGCTGCCGCCGCAAGAGTTGCGGCTTGTCGAGATTATAGAGGACACGCCATGAAGAACACCGTTAGAATTATATGTATGGTTATCGCCGCCATCGCTGTCCTGTGCTCGAGCCATCGAGCACTGGCGAGCGTTGGCGCGACGCTGCCGTTTACCAGCTATGAAGCGGAGAGCGGCAAGTTAGGCGGTGCGGCGTCGATCGTCGCATTGACGGCGCCGCCGACCACGCAGTTCTCGAGCGCCATGCTCGAGGCCTCTGGTCACGCCTACGTTCACCTGGTCAACAATAGCGATTCCGTTACGATCACCAACACCACCGGTCAGAACATCAACTTCATCAATGTTCGCTACTCCATTCCGGATAATACGACCAGTGGCGGCGGCATCCAGTCGACTATCGATTTGTACGTCAACGGTCAGCTCCGGCAGGCTCTCCTCGTGAACTCGCGGCAAACCTGGCAGTACGAAGGAAACAGCCACTATCAGGCGCCGACGCAGAACCCCTCCGACGGCACTCCCATCAACTTCTGGGACGATACTCACGCCTTCATAACCGGCAGCCCTGTTGCGCCGGGCAGCACGATCACGCTGCAGAAGGACTCGGCCAATTCCGCCTCATTCTACGACATCGACGTCGTCGATCTTGAGAACCCGCCGGCTCCGCTTCCGCAACCTGCCAACTCCCTTTCGATCACCGACTACGGCGCGGTTGCAGACAACACTCCTACCAACGGCAACGGCGACTCGGCGGCGACGGACAGCACCACGGCAATCCAGAACTGCATCAACGCGGCCCAGACCCAGGGCAAGATCGTCTGGATACCGCAGGGAACCTTCTACATCATCGGCACCAGCGGCCTCGTCGCGAACGGCGTCACCATTCAGGGCGCCGGCATGTGGTACAGCAAGATCTACCGACAGTTACCTATGCCGAACACCGTCGGTCTCGGTGCCGAGTGGCAGGTGACGTCGTGCCACCTTTCCAATTTCGCCAACGATACCAACCAGATGAGCCGCAACACTGTCGACGGCGGTTCGGGCGGCATGGACACCAGCGGCACCGACTGGACCGCCAACAACATGTGGAACGAGCACGTCGAGTCCGGCATCTGGGGCTCAGGCAACGGCGGAACGCTGTCGAACTGCCGCATGCTGAGCATCTTCGCCGACGGCGCCAACATGAACACCGTTAGCCTCGGCGGGGGCGGCGGTATGAACCTTTCAGAGTTCAACAACTTCGTCCGCGGCACCGGCGACGACGGCATCGCCGTCAATTCCACCACGGAGTTGACCAACGCGCATTACTACAACAATACGGTTATCGCCCCGTGGGGTGGCAAGTGTCTCGCGATTTACGGCGGCATCAACAGCCTCTTCGAGAACAACTACGGCAGTGATAATAATCGCTACATCGGCATGGGAGTCATGATCTTCGGCTCCGGAGGCACGGCGCTCGAATCGGCTACCGCCCAGAACAACGTCATCGTCCGCGGCGGCGGCAACGGCTACAACCAGGCGCAGTCTGCCGTGATGTGCGGCAACGGCGGCGACGGCCAGAACAACGGCACGGTACAGGATGCGACAATCAAGAACAACATCATCGTCAACTCCGTGTTCGACGGCATGACGTTTTCGACATCGCAGAACATCACCTTTGAGAACAACTCGATCATCGGCGGTTGGAAAAACGGCATCGAGATCGGCAACGGCAGCCCGTTCCAGGCTAACGGCGGATCGGCGACCATTAGCGGTAACAACATCGTCGGCCTCCAGTCCGGATTCCAGCCCTACATCAACAATGGTACAAGTTACACCGTCACGCTAACCAACAATAGCTGGCAGGTTTCGGGCGCTCCGGCCCCGCCGATGAGCTTGACCGCCGCCAGCCAGAATTACCAGATCGGCCTCTCCTGGCTGATGGGCGTTGGCGCAACGAGCTACAATGTCTACCGTGGCACATCGCCCGGCGGCGAGAACGTGACACCGTACGCCAACGTGCTCACGCCGTTCTACACCGACACCGGCGTCACGGTCGGCAACACGTACTACTACACTGTCGCCGCCGTCAATAGCGCCGGCACGTCGAGCCAGACCAACGAGTCGTCCTCAGCGGCGACGTCGATCTCGGCTACGCTGCCGATTACGCCGTTCGGGGCCAGCGCCACCTCTCAGGGCGCGACGATCCTACTGTCCTGGGCGGGTGCTGCCGGCGCCACGTCGTACAGCGTCTACCAGAGCACAACCTCCGGTGGTGAAGGCTCTCCAATAGCGACTGGCCTCACCACAACCTGGTACCTGGCGACCGGATTGACCGGCGGTACAACCTATTACTTCAAGGTC
>Ga0206878_10366_pt1 | contig 14803 bp, 12 predicted proteins | sample Alteio_BWOrgCont_8_FD_152621 | JGI IMG/M metagenome (GOLD analysis project Ga0206878, IMG submission 152621) | Enriched cells from forest soil in Barre Woods Harvard Forest LTER site, Petersham, Massachusetts, United States -... | ecosystem: Environmental > Terrestrial > Soil > Temperate forest >... | reverse complement strand
TTTTGCCACATATTTATAATATATGCCGAAAATTGATAACTGGTGCCATCGCAAAGGCCGTTCACCGTTTGAACAAAAAAGTCACTCGGCAAAAGGGAGGCATTTATCAGCATATAATAACCGTTTTTATCGCCCGTATGGTCAGTAAGTGTACGCCAGGTGTTGTAACAGTTGGTGGTATAATTAACAATGGAGTACATGCCGTCATTAGGGCAGGTATTGTTAACAAACTGGAGATTGGTAACGCCCGCCGGCAACGGAGGACCTACCATGCTGGTACCCGAACCAAATGTTTCAAATACAATGGGTGTTCCCGAGCTTTTTGTACATTGACACCAGGCGGATGAGGTTGTTATAATGAAAAATAACAGGCAGAAAACCTTTTTAAACATTACGCAGTTATTAAACATTTTGGTATTCCGGCGCCAGGGGCGTCTTTTTTAAGAAGCGGGCACAATATATTGCTATTATACAAAATAACCAACAGGAATAAGGCATGTAACTAAATAGTAGCAGAAGCAGTTTATCGGTTTCAACGTTTTATTGCGTCGTCAAAACCTCAATGCCGTAGGCAGGCAAACTCAAGCTTACGTTATTGCCGGTTTTATTTGGTTTTGCCCCGCCATATAAAATTGTCAATGGGCTGGTTTTGCCTTCCAAAGTAATCGCGGCATCCGCCTGGCTGGCGGAAAGGTTTACCGCAACAATAAGTTTTTTGTCACCCAGGTAACGCATAAACGTAAATACCTGGCTGTTATCGTTTAGTAATGTTTTATAGGTTCCCTTTGATATTACCGGGTTGGCTTTACGGATACTGATCATTTTCCGATAAAAATTCCAAAGCGAATTTGGGTCGTTTTGTTCTTCTTCCAGTGATATCCCGTCGTTGGGTATATCATTGTTAAATTTATCTTTCCAGGGGCCTTTTGCTTTATACCAGTAGGCCATGCCTTTTCCCTGGTCGCTTTTATACCATTCAAACGCCGAACGGTTCGGTATATCATTAGCATCGGTAGCACCAACCGAGGCATTGGTGCCGCTCATGCCCAGCTCCTGTCCGTAATAAACAGATGGTACACCGCCCAGCAGCAGGTTTAATGCAGCGCCTACCTTTAGCTGGCCTGCGTTTCCTTTTACGCCATAACTAAACCGGGGCGTATCATGATTTTCAATAAAAACCACCTGCTGCTTATTTGCCGGGGTAATTGAAAATGTCGAATCAGCTGCAGCGATCAACTGGCCCTTTTTAAAAGACCGAATTGCAAATGCCAGGCGAAAAGCGAAAACCCTGTCGACTCCCCCGTTTTTTAAATAATCCTTTCCTAACGATCCCCATTCGGCTTGTTCGGCAACAATTTTGAGTTTTGGGTTAACCTGCCTTAGCTTGCCTAATAAGGGCCGCCAAAATTTAGAAAACAGGTCGGGCAGTTTTTTGTCGAGATTGTCCATCATATGGTCGAGCCGGAAACCATCCACCCCGTCGTCAAACTTGCCGTCGTTGTTGGGGTCCATCCAAAATTTAAATAGCTGGTAATTATAAGCCAGCACTTTCGGGCTATATAAATTAACCGTAGTTATTTTCCGGTAAACACTATCATATCCTAACAATCCTCTCAAATTAAATATGATAGATGCCGGCTGCGAATGGGCTTTATCATCATATAAAATATAGTCGCTGTAAGGCGAACTGAGGTTATTTACGCCATCTTTCCACCATAAATGGTCTTCGGTAACGTATTGCGTTTCCATGTCCATATAAAATTTCATGCCGCGCCGGTGCAGTTCTTTTATCAGCATTAAATAATCGTGCATGGTGCCGTATGAAGGATCGATCTTTTTAAAATCCGAGGCAAAATAATTATGATAAAACACCGATTCATACAAAGGCGTCAGCAATATGGCCGTAACGCCGAGTTGCTGTAATGTTTCCATAAACGCGATGGTTGCCAACTGTTATGTTAAAAATGCTTACCAGTGGCAAAACTCCGCTGACGGCGGCACAACCTGGCAGGACATAGCTGGTGCAACCAACGAGGTTTATTCCACTAATTTGCCCGCTTTAGGGACGTATCTTTACCGGCTCGTCGTTGCGCAGAATGGCGATATAATGAACACCAAATGCCGTTTTGTGTCGGACGTTTTTACCGTTTATTACGATCCGCCGGTCGTGAATAATATCTCTGCTGCTATATGTGCCGGAGATACCTATACATTACCCTCGGGGAAAACAGAGAATGCAGCTGGCTCCTATACCGATAAGTTGTTGGATAACCAGGGTTGCGTTACCCAGATTACCAATCTCAACCTGACAGTAACACCGTTAACATACACAACAATTAACCAGGAAATTTGTGAAGGAGAAAGCTTCCTGGGTTATACAAAAACCGGGACTTATGTTGATATCTTAAGTACGCCCAATGCGTGCAATACCATCCGCACTTTAAACCTAACCGTTAAACCGAAGGCTTATTCAACGCTTAACGCTGCGATCTGTAACGGTGATAGTTATTTAGGTTACACCAAAACCGGAACCTACATTGATACCCTGGTGGCCGCAAACGGCTGCGACAGCGTGCGCACATTAAACCTGGTTGTTAATAGAGCAAGCCCCAATTTAGGCCTAAACAGGGTATTGTGCATAGGCGATTCTATCACATTAAATCCGGGAAATTTTGTAACCTACCAATGGCAGGACGGCAGCTCGTCGCCAACGTATAAGCTTAAAACAGGTGGGGTGTACTCCGTGAAAGTTACCGATGAAAACGGCTGTATGGCTTCGGATACCGTAACCATAAAGGAGGTTAATTGCTCGCTCGCCAATATCCCCAATACCTTTACGCCCAATGGCGATGGTATAAACGATGTTTGGAATATTTACGCCCTGCAGGGCTACCCTGGTTGTAAGGTTTTCGTTTATACCCGTTACGGCCAGCAGGTTTTCAGCAGTATAAATTATTCAATACCATGGGATGGCCGCTATAATGGGAAGGAATTGCCTGTGGGTGTTTATTATTATATCATCGACCTGAATGACGGTAAGCCCCCGGTATCGGGTTATGTTACGATTGTAAGGTAGCTGGGTGGCCACTTACTGCTACATTATAAAACTTAAATAAAGGCGGCCCGCCGGCATCGGCGTGTGTTACTATTTTCAGCTGGACCTATCGATAGCGGCTATCTTTTGAGCCCGGTTTATTTTATAGTTTTGTATCCAGCTAAATTTTATCGCATGAAACGGAATGATATACTTTGGAAAGCAACACTGGAAGATTTGTTTGATGACTTTCTGCGGTTCTTCTACCCGGACGCAGAACAGTTATTTGATTTTGAGAAAGGTTTTGAGTACCTCGATAAAGAGTTGGATCAGCTTTTTCCGCCGGAGGCGGATAATTACGCGCCACGTTATGTAGATAAGCTGGTCAAGGTATTTACCCTGCAAGATGACGAAGAATGGATTTTGGTGCACATTGAAGTACAAGGCTATACCGACCAGGAATTTGCTAAACGGATGTTCCAGTATTACTACCGCATTTTGGATAAATACGACAAACCTATTACTGCATTTGCGATTTTTGCCGATACAAACAAAAGCTTCCATCCCCGGTATTATGAGAGAAACTTTTTAGGGACCAGCATTCGCTATGCATTTAATACCTATAAGATTATTGAGCAAAACGATGCGAAATTGGAAGCCAGTAACAACCCTTTTGCCATGGCAGTGCTTTCGGCCAAACTTATTTTATCAAATGCTAAAAGTAACTACGAACAGTTATTTAACAATGCATTCGAATTGGCTAAACGTTTGTTGACTAAACAGATGCCAAAAGATAAAGTAAGAAAACTAATGAGTTTTTTACGCTACTACCTGCATTTTGAAAACAATGAAATGTTTGCTAAATTTGAACAAGAGATAGCCATATTAACAGAAAGAAAAGTAACCATGGGAATCGAAGAGTTTTTATTGGATCGCGCCGAGAAAAAGGGCATTGAAAAAGGTCTTGAAAAAGGTCTTGAAAAAGGCCTTAAAAAAGGTCTTGAAGAAGGCATCGAAAAGGGACGCGCGGAAACTATAAAAGAAACCGCATTCAAAATGAAACAAAGCGGCCTCGATTTAACCCTTATCAGTAATATAACCGGCCTTTCGGTTCAGGAAATCGAAAAGTTATTTTAATTTTTTTACGCAACCGCGACGTTTTCCTGTTCGTGCAGGCTCCGCATAAACTTTTTACGGTAATTCAGCGGGCTGATATGCATTTTAAGTTTAAACATTTTATAAAAGTGCGATACATCGCCAAAGCCGCTTTCAAATGATATGTCGGATATGGGTTTATCGGTTTGTACCAATTGCTGTATGGCATAATTGAGGCGGTACTCAATTATAGTCTCCATAAAAGTTTTCCGGGTTATTTTTTTAAAGTATTTGCAAAAAGCATTGGTGGTCATGTTGGCGATACCCGCGGCAGTATCCAGCGAAACCTGTTGCCTGAAATTTTCGACCAGGTAAGCAAATACCGGGTTTATACGCTCCTGTTCGGCTATGCTGCGCTCCGCAACTACCATATTTTGATCAAGCAAAACATATTCGTTCGACGATGCCAGTCTTTGAAGAACCTCCAAAAAGCCCATGAGCATCCTGAATGCGTTTTTTTCTTTACTTAAGGCCAGCAGGCTTTTGTTTGCGGTCGCCTGCGTACCCGAATTAAAACTAATACCGGAGCTGCTTTTCTGGAAAAGCCTTTTTATATGCTGCATTTCATTTTTATTGAAGAAATCATCGCCCAAAAAAGCCCCGTCAAATTGCACTACTATGGCGCCCCCGATAGATTTCTCCTGGTTTAACTGCTCCAGCTTCCAGCAGTGTGGGAGGTTTGGGCCGAGCAACACCAGGTCGCCAGGCGTAAAATCGTCCATACGGCTGCCGACGTAACGTTTGCCGCTACCTTCTAAAATGCAGGTCAGTTCATATTCGGGATGAAAGTGATAAGGTGCATCAAACGCTGACTTGTCAAACTTCCTGAATAAAAATGACTGACCATTGTTAGGCTGAATGACCTCGTACGAAGCCTTGATCATGGTGTATTTTATTAAAAAGAAATTGTTAATATAAACATACGGATAAAATAATCCATTATTGTACCATTTTTGTCATTTTTTTCTTGTTGAAGTATAGCTTACTTTGATATAAAACTTAATACATCATGAATAAACAAGTTGCAGATCTGCCGGCGCTGGACGCTTTTAAACAGTTATCCGCTGAAAATGTCAACGAATTCCGGGAAAAGGGCCACACCCTGGTTAGGGAAGTACTCTCTGCCGACGAAATTGCAGCTTACCGCCCGGCTATTGTAGGCGCTGCCGACAGGTATAATACCGAGACCCGCAAACTACAGGACAGGGACACCTATGGCAAAGCATTTTTGCAGATAATGAATTTGTGGCGCAATGATGAAGAAGTAAAAAAGTTTGTGCTGGCAAAGCGTATGGCCAAAATTGCAGCCGATTTGATGGGCGTTGAAAATGTGCGGTTATACCATGACCAGGCATTATTTAAAGAGCCGGGCGGCGGCCCTACACCCTGGCACCAGGACCAGTACTACTGGCCGATAGATACCAATAATACCATTACTATGTGGATGCCGCTGGTTGATATTGATGTGGATATGGGCATGCTCACTTTTGCGTCAGGTTCATTCACCGAAGGGGCAGTTTTTAATTTTGAGATATCGGACGAATCCGAAGGCGCTTACCAGGATTATGTGAATGAGCACAATTTTGAGATAAGCCGGGCGAAAACCCTGAAGGCCGGCGATGCAACCTGGCATCGTGGTTTTACCATGCACCATGCCAATGGCAATAACTCAGACAAAATGCGGGAAGTAATGACTGTTATTTATTTAGCCGATGGCGCCCGCGTTTCACCATACAAAAACAACTGGCAAAAAAACGATCATCAAAAATGGCTGATGGGCGTTCCCATCGGCGAACTGATCGATTCAGAGTTGAATCCGAGGTTGTTGTGAGGGTTTGGTTGATTGGGTGAGTGGTTGATTGGGTTGATTAAGTTGGAATTAGAGATTAGTTCACCGCTTATTGGAAGCCGTTTCCGAAAGTCCCGAAGAACAGTGTCGGTAACTCAACTTTTCTGCGCCATCAACCAATCTCTAATTAACTAACCCCAACTTAATCAACTTAATCCAACCCAATCAACTTAATCAACCAATTCCAACCTCAAAAAATCCCCCTGTTTCCCCCGCCATCTACCTGTATGGTGGTACCGGTAATATAAGCCGCTTGCTCCGATGCTAAAAAGGCGACCATGGCTGCCAGTTCTTCGGGCTTGCCGATACGGCCAAGCGGAATATTTTTAGCCCGTTCTTTTAAAGCCTCCTCCGGGTCTGCATCTTTTGGCAGGGTGTGTTTCAGCCTGTCAGTTAGAATCATGCCCGGCGCCACGTTATTTACGGTGATGTTGTAAGGGCCCAGTTCATCGGCCATCAGCTTTGCCATGCCGACCACACCCATCCGCATACTTGTAGAAAGTACCGAATTCGCCAGCACCGATTTAACCGACCCGCTGATAATATTGATAATGCGTCCGCTGCCCGTTTTTCGCATATGCGGCAACACCAGCCGGGCAGTGCGTGCAAAACTTAGCAGTGTAAGCTGGAATGCCTGAAGCCAGGCCTCGTCGTCAAAATTTTCAAATTTATTGAACGGAGGGCCGCCGCCGTTGTTCAGCAAAATATCTATCCGCCCAAACATGCCTGCCACTTTCCCGATAAAATGATTAACCTGTTCTGCATCAGCAACATCAACGGGTATGTAAAAAACCTCATTTCCGGTGATTGAAGATATTTCTTCCGCGGTTTTTTGCAGTTCATCAGCATTGCGCGAACCGATAATAACTTTTGTGCCTTCGGCAGATAAAGTGGCAGCAATAGCCTTCCCCAGGCCTTTGCTGGCGGCTAATACAATGGCTACCTTACCGGTAAGTTTAAGATCCATTTTTCAGGTTAATTTAGCAGCGTAAATAACAGGTTAAAGCAGGCGGAACTGTTTTTGTTTTTAATTTATTCAGAACGAAATATTCAATCGTTCGCTGAGTCGGCCGCGTCAATTGCTTTCCGGCCTTTTGTATTTCCTTTTCTTTTCTCCAGGCTTAATAAAAATGCAGGGAGCAGGGTTAGGTTACTTGCCATGGCAACCAATAAGGTGATGGATAACAATATTCCCAGTGCGCTTACGCTGCCGAAAGTAGAAAAGGAGAATATGCCAAACCCGAAGAACAATACGATTGCAATATAGATCATGCTGATGCCCGTTTCGCGGATGGTATCCGAAACTATTTGTGAAATGCTTTTCTGCGTGTTACGTAATTCCTGCCGGTAGCGGGTTATAAAATAAATGGTTTGGTCCGACGATATACCCATCGCTATACTAAAAACAAGTATGGTGGATGGTTTTAAAGGAATGCCTAAAAAACCCATAATGCCTGCTGTTATTACTAAAGGTATCAGGTTTGGTAATAACGAAATCAGGATCATTCTTAACCCCCGGAATAATACCCACATTACACCCGCTATTAGTAAAATGGCCAGCGCCAGGCTTTCATAAAGGTTTTTCACCATGTAGTTGGCGCCTTTTATAAATATCATACTGGAGCCGGTGAGTTCCACATGGTATTTTTTAGGGTCGAATATGGAATCTATCCTGGGCTGTAATTTTGCCAGTACTTTGTTCATCCGGCTCGAGCCGATATCAACCATCTCGAAACTTGCCCGGGTAAACTGCTTGCTGCTATCGAGATAACTGCGTAAAATATTGGTGTTTTTGCCCGATTTGCCGGCATAGCTCAATATAAATCCGTCTTCAAAGCCTTGCGGCAGGCGGTAATAATTGCTGTTGCCGCCATAAAAAGCCTGGGTTGAAAACTTAAGCGCCTGGATGAGCGATACCGAACGGCTAAACTCGGGGTAGGAGGATATCAGATTTTCCAGCTTTTCAACTTTGTGTATGGCAACATCGTTTACCACGCCGTTTTTTCGTTTGGTATCAATACTAACCTCCAAAGGCAGCACGCCTTTAAAGTTTAGTTCAAAGAATTTGAGGTCGCTTAGCGTATTGCTTTTTTTAGGCAGATCGTCTATCACATAGCTGTTCACATTTACTTTTAACAGCCCGTAAAAACCAACAAGCACCATTAATATGGTGATAGTGTATATAGCTTTCCGGTGATTGTGTACCAGGTGATCGATTTTTACCAGTATCATCTGCATCAGTTTGCGATCTTTAATACCGGTAAGCTTCGGTTTCGGATCGGGTAAAAGGCTGAAAATAACCGGTACCAATACCAGGCAGAGCACAAAAGTAACCATAATGCTCAGCGATGCCACCAGGCCAAATTGCGACAAAAGCTCGCTGTTGGTTAAATACAGCACGGCAAACCCAATAGCAGTAGTCACATTGGCAATAAACATGGTGATTCCCACTTTTTCAACCACCAAATGCATGGCAGCCATTTTATTATGGCTTATACTAAATTCATAGTAATATTTGTTCAGGATAAAAATGCTATTGGGTACGCCTATAATTACCACCAGAGCCGGGATAATGCCGGTTAAAATGGTGATCTCATAATGCATTAAAACCAATATCCCCAATGCCCACGTTACACCTAGTAATACAATAATCACCGGGAAAATAACGGGGTATCTCGAACGGAAAACGATCAGCAGGATAATGGTTGTGATCAATAACGACAGCCCCAAAAAAAGCGTGAATTCGTTTTTCATCAGGTCGCTTGATATGGTCCGTATCAAGGGCAGGCCCGAATAATGAACGTCGATATGGTTCTGCTCTGCAAACTGCCTGCTTGCTTTCAGGATAGTGTCAATAATAGGGACCCTTGCCGGCGTATTCAGTATTTTCCCGTCGAACGTTATAGCCATTAGTGTAGCCTGGTCGTCGTCGCTTAAAATGAGTCCTTTATAAAACGGGAGCGATAACAATTGGTTTTTAACACTGTCCACACCCGCCTGGCTCCTTAGCGGATGCGTAACCAGCTGCTTCATCAAAAAGCGGTGATTTACGGTGTCTTTTTCGAGGTTAATTAAATTAGCCATCGATATAACCTCTTTTATGCCTTTAATTTGCTTTATACGACTGCCAACGTTGTACCAGCCATTAAATACGTCTTTGTTAAATATTTCCGTCGATTTAAAACCGATAACCATGGTGCTGGCATCCTGCCCGAAGATCTTTTTGAACTGGTTATACCGGATATAAGCGGAATCCGTTACCGGCAGTACTTTACCGCCGTTAAACGTAATGCGCACTTTACTCGCCTCGTAACCCATAAACAGCGTTAGTAAAGCAATGAGCACCAATATCAGCAGGCGGTTTTTTAAAATTACGTCAGCAAGTTTCTTCCAGATCATTATTTACGATGGATTATTTCGGCGCGCTAAACTACGAAAATAGATTTATAGCGGTATTTGCAGAAATGATATTGTGACAATGTTTTTCAAATGTGCAGATTTGCAATAGTCAATCACAAGATTTGACAATTTGAAGATTTGAAAATGAACTCTTCCGCAAAGGATTGGATGATAATAAATCAATGAAAAAACTGATCAAAAGTTTTGGGTATGCTTTTAAGGGGGTGGCCTATGCTACCAAAACCCAGCTCAATTTCAGGATACATTTAGGGGCAACTGTTATTGCTGTTTTGATGGGGCTTTGGCTGCAAATTACTGTTGGCGAATGGCAATGGATAGCGTTGAGTATAACATTGGTTTTGGTAACCGAAATTTTTAATACCATGATTGAGACGCTCACCGACCTGGTTTCCCCGGGATATAACGAGAAAGCGGGCCATATAAAGGATATGAGCGCCGGTGCGGTGGTGATAGCGGCAATTTTCGCAGTCATTACAGGCATTATCATTTTTTTACCACGATTACTGCTACTGATCAAATAAATGCTTCACAAAACACGCGGAATAGTATTTAAAACCACCGACTACGGCGAAAGCAGCATCATTGTGCAGGTGTTCACCGAAAAGTTCGGCCTGCAATCCTATATGGTAAACGGAGCTAAAAAGCCAAAGGCCAAAATAGTCCGGAACATGTTCCAGCCGCTGCATTTGCTCGATATGGTGGTTTATCATAAAAATACCGGAAATGTGCAGCGGATAAAGGAGCTAAAAAACTCGCCGGTTTTGCAAAGCATACCTTACGATGTGATAAAAAGCAGCCTCGCCATGTTTTTAAATGAGATTTTGTTCAAGGCGGTAAAACAACAGGCAGCCGATGAAAGCTTGTTCGAATTTGTATTTAATTCGGTTGAATGGTTGGATCATCAAACCGATGGCCTGGCAAATTTTCATTTGTTTTTTTTGACAAGGTTGACGCGATACCTTGGCTTTTATCCAGACCGTACCCCTGCCGGTAACGTTGATTACTTCGACTTAAAAAACGGCACCTTTTGCAGCTATAAGCCCGACAGTATTTTATACCTGTCGCCCCCGCACACGCAAAACTTTGCCGCATTGCTTCAATGTACGTTTGAAAATTTACTGCAACTGAAGCTGAATAATGACGAGCGCCGTTACCTCGTCCAAAAAATACTGGATTATTATGCTCTGCATATCGAAGGCTTTGGGAATATTCGTTCGCACGAGATATTGGAGGAAGTGCTGGGGTAGCCGGCTAAATGAAGGAGATTGAATGACTTTGCCTTGAAAAGATCAGGCAGCCGCAAAAGGCTTAATATGATCTAATTCTTCACGGTTTTCCAGTAACCCGGCCTCAAGGTCGAAATCATCCTGTAAACTAAGCCAAAACTTTGCCGAATTTCCGAAGAACTGACCTAATCTTAAGGCCGTATCGGCAGTTATTCTCCGTTTTCCTTTAATTATTTCGGAAACACGCGTTTGAGGAATGTTAGTTTCTTTCGCGAGTCTGTAAGCGGTTATATTTAACGGAATTAAAAACTCTTCTTGTAAAACTTCTCCCGGATGTATATTAGGTAGCTTTTCCATATTAATGATAATCTATAATTTCAACTTCACTTGCATTTCCGTCATTCATCGAAATATTATTCGCCAACCAAAAGAAGTAATCATAATATCGTTGTGCGTTACTAACGTCAAAAGTACCTATTTGTTTTGACATTTTAAAGGCATCATCCAGCAAACTTTAGTAAGTGATTTTTCTCGCAAATTAAAAGCCACCGCCACTTTTTAAATTATATCAAAAACGATACACTAAAAATTAAGAAATACCTTTTATATTTAAAAACAAATAGCTTACTAACCTATCGTTCATGGTCACAATCCCCAAACGCCAGCTTTCCATTGATGTGCTTCGCGCAGTCAATATGTTTTTCATGATATTTGTTAACGACCTGAGCGGGGTACGCCTTGTTCCTGAATGGATAGATCACGTAGGCCCAAAGGTGGATGGAATGCACTTTGCCGATACCATTTTTCCGTTGTTTTTGTTTATAGCAGGTTTATCAATTCCATTGGCCATCGGCCGGAGGATAGATAAGGGTGAATCGTTCACTTCTATAGCTGTTTATATCCTGCTGCGCTCCTTTGCACTTATTGTTATGGGGTTTTTCCATGTTAATATGGAAGATTACAGCAAGCAAGCCTTATTGCCACTGGGTGTTTGGGAACTTTTACTAACTATAGCATTTTTCCTCATCTGGTTGGATTACCCCGAGACCTTGTCAAAAGTTAAAAGGTATGTTTTTACCGGGATAGGTGTGGTTATATTAATTGTACTGGCGTTCCTGTATAAAGGCGGCACGCCTGCACACCCGAGAGGGTTAAGTCCCGATTGGTGGGGCATCCTGGGCATCATTGGTTGGGCTTACCTGGTTTGCGCCGGCCTGTATCTTATTTTTAAAGGGAATCTTATGGCGATGATCGTTGCGGTGGTTGTTGCTTTGCTCATCAATATTGGCGTACATGGCAAGTTTATAAATTTTTATATATGGGTGGTCGGCGACGGTGACTCGGAGTCGTTAATGCTGTTGGGCGTGATTACCTCGCTGTTGTACACCAAAATAATTGCTAAAGGCAGTTACAAAGGCGTATGGATTATTTTTACCATCATAGGCATAGCATTGATAGCGCTTGGTTTTGTGCTGCGGCCCTATACTGACGGCATTTCAAAAATTCGCGCAACACCGGCCTGGGTGTTAATTTGCAGCGGTATTGGTGTTTTACTGTTCGAATTTTTTATATACCTGGTTGATGTAAAAGGGAAGCAAAACTGGTTTAAAATTATTAAGCCCGCCGGCACAAGTACCCTAACCTGCTACCTGGTGCCTTATTTAATGGTAGCAATTTTCGAAATAACGAGGTTCAGGTATCCGCATTTTTTAAATTACGGAGCAGGCGGCATCATTCGCTCGTTCGCTATATGTTTTGTGGTGATCTTTATTACCGGGTTCCTGGAGAAAAGAAGGTTGCGGCTGAAAATATAAGCTTATAAATTCCCGGCATGATACAAAAAAGAAATTTAGCTGCTGCGCTGGCCTTTGTGTGGCTGGTGGCATTACTTTCGTGCGGCCTCGCCGGTGCGCAATCCAATAAGGTGGTGATAGGCTATGTAGGCGGTTTCAGGGGATTGATAAAAACCGAACTCATCGACGCCAAAAAGCTCACCCATATCAACTATGCCTTCGTGGATATTAAAAACAACCGGGCATGGCTTCACCGCGAATCGACTGACACCATCAATTTCAGGCACCTTAACCTGCTGAAAAATCAGAATCCAGCACTAAAAATAATGATCTCGATAGGAGGGTGGACCTGGAGCGGAAAATTCTCGGATGCTGTTCTCACTGATACCTCAAGACAACGTTTTGCTGCGAGCGCTGTCGACATCATCCGGAAGTTTGATATGGACGGCATCGATATCGATTGGGAATATCCCGGCCAGTCGGGATACGAAGGCAATGTTTACCGGCCGGAAGACAAGGAGAATTATACATTAATGTTTAAAGAGCTGCGAAGGCAGCTTGACGAACTGCAGCATCAAACCAATAAAAAATACCTGTTAACCACTGCTGCCGGTGCCTTTAAAGGTTTCCTTGACCATACCGATATGGCCGATGCCCAGCAGTACCTCGACTATATAAATTTAATGACCTATGATTATTCAGGCGGAAGACAAGCTTCAAACCATACCGAACTCTATGCCTCAAAAGCTTACAAGGCGCATAATAATGCCGATGAAGCCGTAAGATTATTTACTGCGGCCGGCATACCGCCCGCTAAACTGGTTATGGGCATTGCCTTTTATGGGCATGCTTCAATTTTAGTGCCCGGCGCAAAAGGCCTGGGCGACTCGGTCGCAACCAATTTGAAAGGTTTAGGCTATACTGCTATAAAAGACAGTATTTTAAAACAACCCGGTTTTAAAAAGCACCGCGACCACAACGCAAAAGCCGATTATATTTATAATAAGGAGACTCGCGAATTTATATCGTTTGATGACGAATGGTCGGTAAAGAAAAAAACGAAATATGCCATCCGGCACAACATGGGCGGCGTAATGTTTTGGGAATACGACTCGGACCTGAAAGGCTATTTATTGGATGAAATAAATAAAGTATTAAAATAATAATTATAATTGAGATAGCACTCTTGTTTATATCATCAGCTCCAAACCTGGAGGAAGACATCCGGGATATGCAATTTCAATACCCCTTAAAACAAAAAAAGAGAAAGCTGGCGCTCACTCTTTTTCGTAGTAACTGACCTCATTATCTATCATAAAGAACTAATTGGTTAGACCGATAATAATAATTGCACAAATATATAATCTATAGAATCAGCAGACTAATTTTTTAACACATTTTTAACAACTTTTTTTATCAAATGAGGCAAAAAAGAGCGAAACTTATTAACATAAGGTGTTTATCAACAAAATATAGTCGTTTTGAAAGATTTTTTGCCGGTAATATCTAAAATATTGCCAATATTGGTCATATCGGGTATAAATCAATAAAAAACCCACATTTATGGCCTTTTTTGATCAAAATTTGAACTAAACACTAATTAAATACAATCAATATAAACTGAATTTGAAATACACTGTTACCTTTATTCTTTGCCTGCTCACTCTTCAAATTGTTGCTCAAAAGAAAAACAGCAAGTATGTTTATCGTATTCGTGCGGCGACTTCCGAAATAAAAATTGACGGTATTCCGGATGAAAAAGCATGGCAGGATGCGGACTCCGCCCTGGATTTTCACATGGTTTTGCCCATGGATACCTCCCTGGCCAAGGTGCATACCGAAGTAAAGATGGCTTATGACCAAAAAAACCTGTATATACTCGCTATATGTTATAAAAGCTTACAAGGCCCCAACATGGTTGAATCGCTGAAGCGGGATTTCAGCTTTTCAAAAAATGACAACTTTATTTTCTTCATGGATACCTTTAACGACCAGACAAGCGGTTATTCCTTCGGATCAAACGCCGCAGGGGCCGAGTGGGATGGCACCATGTACGAAGGCGGTAAAGTGGACCTTAACTGGACAAACAAATGGACATCGGCGGTAAAAGACTACCCGGACAAATATGTTTTTGAAGCAGCTATTCCTTTTAAATCTATCCGCTATAAAAAGGGCATTACCGAATGGGGGATAAATTTCAGCAGGAATGATCTCAAAACCACCGAAAAATCGGCATGGGCGCCGGTTCCGAGGCAATTTCCTACGGCTTCACTGGCTTATACCGGTACCCTGATGTGGGACCAGCCGCCCCCCGACCCCGGATCGA
>Ga0206878_10365_pt1 | contig 14843 bp, 13 predicted proteins | sample Alteio_BWOrgCont_8_FD_152621 | JGI IMG/M metagenome (GOLD analysis project Ga0206878, IMG submission 152621) | Enriched cells from forest soil in Barre Woods Harvard Forest LTER site, Petersham, Massachusetts, United States -... | ecosystem: Environmental > Terrestrial > Soil > Temperate forest >... | reverse complement strand
TGCCGCGTTCAATTCTACGCCCCGAGGAAGACGGTCGAATAACTTGAATCCAAGTTCCCGTTCTAGGTCTTGAATTTGACGAGATAGCGCTGGCTGGGCAACTCGAAGCCGTTGTGCCGCTCGTCCAAAGTGCTGCTCTTCGCCCACTGCAATGAAGTACCTCAAATGGCGAAATTCCATGTGTGATGGATTCAGCCGAGCAATGACCTGACGCCGGCCACGAACTTCGACAGCAATACGGAGCGATTACCTCGGCGATAAATCAAAGAGAATTTGATTGGCATGTGCAGGTCAACAACTGGAAGGAGTACGACGCCAGGAGGGCATCTCCAGCGAGTATTGCTGGTGACCAACGCGAGGCCAATTTGCCAAGACACCAACGTTAGGAGCGTTACCTCCCTTTCCGTCTCTTGGACAATTCGTGGATTGCTCAACCCTCCTTTCGCGCATGCCGCCATTAACTGATCGTAAAACGCGGGTAACCGGTAACGAGGAAACCAGACGAATGGATAGTCGACCAGATCCCGCAATCGAATCTTGTTCACTTGGGTGAGCGGATGATCAGCGGGAAAAGCCACTTCGAAATTCGCGGAATCAACTTCGATCTGAATTAGATCTCTGTTCAATTTAGGCGAGGATACTATGAATCCTGCATCTAACGAACCTGACTCAATTGCAGGAACCTGTTCCGCGGTGATCAGCGCTCTCAGGTCAAGTTCTGCATCAGGCTGTTGCTCGCGGAACGACTTGAACGAATCCGGCACGATCCCGTGCCAGGATAAGCTATCGACGCATCCCACACGCAAAACCCCAGCCTGTCCGTGCGCGATTCGTCGAGTGCGCCCCACCGCGCCACCGATTTCAGCAATGATACGGCGGGCATCGTTTAGGTACAGTTTGCCAGCGGGGCTCAGGCGAACGCCCCGTGGCAGGCGTTCGAAGAGCTCAAATCCTATCTCTTCTTCAAGGTTTTGTATCTGACGCGTGAGCGCGGGTTGAGCAATGCGAAGGCGCTTGGCCGCACGGTGAATATGCTGCTCCTCTCCGGCAGCGATGAAGTAGCGGAGCTGTCGCAATTCCATTCCGATATAATATAGGTATCGGTTCGATAGTAAAGATGTTTTGGACCGATTGGTCGCGTTTCGATAGACTCTCGCCGGGTCACCGAACGATTCCTCGCCATGCAAATGCGCACTACATCTAAGACGAATGCGAAAACGATGGCTCCTGTATGGGGCGCTGTTCTCTTACTACTCCTTTCGGGGTGCAACCCCCGGTCGACGACGGCTCCCATCCCTCCTACCGTAGAAGTGACTCCGGTGACTCGAGGGGATGTTCCAATCTATCAAGAATGGATTGGAACGCTCGACGGAGCTGTAAATGCCCAGATCCGTGCTCAGGTCTCCGGCTATCTCGTTTCGCAAGACTATCAAGACGGAGAACGGGTCAAAAAAGGTGAGTTGTTGTTCGAAATCGATCCGCGCCCTTTCCAGGCGACCTTGGACCAGGCTCAGGGCGTCCTTTCGCAAGCGGAGGCGAGGAGCGCCAAGACCGAACTGGACGTCAATCGCTATGCTCCGCTCGTCAAGAATCGAGCGATTAGCCAGGAGGAATACGACGACGCAGTGCAGGCGAATATTGAAACCAAGGCAGCGGTTATCTCTGCGAAGGCTTTGGTTGAACAGGCGCGATTGAATCTGGAATTCACAAAAATCGCTTCGCCGATCGATGGTATGCCAGATATTCCAAAGGCTCAATTGGGTGATCTGGTCGGCCCGGCTAGTGGCGAACTTACCACTGTATCCCGGACCGACCCGATTAAGGCATATTTTAGCGTCAGCGAGCAGTCATATGTGAACTTTACCAGACTGTTTGCTACTGATCGTGACCGCAGCGACCAGCTAAGGAGCCTTGAGGCCGAACTGATACTTCCAGACGGATCGCTCTATTCGAAAAAGGGAAGCATTCTGGCTATCGACCGATCCGTAGGGGAAACGACTGGGGCGATCCGTGTTGAGGCTGAATTTCCCAATCCAAATGGAAGTTTGCGTCCTGGAATGTTCGCCCGAGTGCGCGTGAAGACCGATTACAAGCGCGACGCCTTATTGGTGCCGATACGGGCGATATCGGAAATGCAGGGGACATATCAGGTCGCCTGGGTTGACTCCGAAAATAGAGCGCATGTTCAGCCTGTGCACGTAGGTGAACGGATGGGAGACCTCTGCATCGTCGCTGACGGTTTAGATTCCGGAAGGGACGTGGTCGTTGAAGGGCTTCAATTCGTGCGAGACGGCATGCCGGTAACGCCGACCGCCTACGTGAAGCAATGACTTAGGCACTTGCTTCTTACCCATTCCGCCTACCTTCCATGTCCAAATTCTTCATCAACCGGCCAATAGTTGCGATGGTCATCTCGATCATCATGGTCATCGTTGGATTGGTGGCTCTCGTCCAGCTGCCGGTGGCGCAGTTTCCGAATGTAGTGCCACCAGAGATTCTAGTGCAGGGCACCTATGTCGGGGCGGACGCTCAAACAATCGAGCAATCTGTCGCGACTCCAATCGAGCAGCAGATGAGTGGGGTCGACAACATGAACTACATGTACTCGATCAACTCAAACAACGGGTTGATGTCCTTGTACGTCAATTTTGACCTAAAGACGGACCCAAACACCGATCATGTGCTCAGCCAGCTGCGCTATGCGCAAGCCGAGTCACAGCTGCCCGCAGACGTAAGAAACTACGGCGTTACCGTCCAAAAGTCCCTCTCCGCGCCGCTCATGCTCATTGCGCTCGACTCCCCGAAAGGGACCCGGAACGGCGCATTCCTCGCAAATTATGCCTACATTCATCTAACCGACGCGCTAAATCGGGTTCCCGGAATCTCTCGCGTGCAGGTTTTCGGAGCCGGGCAATATGCGATGCGAATCTGGGTGAGGCCAGATCAACTGGCGAAGCTCAATCTCACCGTTCCCGATATTATCAAGGCGATTAGCAGCCAGAACAAAGTCAATCCCGCTGGGAAGTTGGCCGGGCGTCCTGTCCCCCTGGGGGAGGATTTCACCTACACCGTCCGTGCACATGGCAGACTTTCCTCCGAGAAGGAATTCGGGGACGTTGTCGTTCGCGCGATGCCCGATGGTACAATTCTGCGCCTGAAGGATGTAGCGCGCATCGAGCTCGGTCAGGCGGACTATGATCTGGAGGGCAGGTTTAATGGTAAACCCGCGGCGATCTTGGCTCTTTACCAACTGCCTGGGTCGAACGCGATCGACGCCGCCAAGGGAGTTTACGCGTTGATGACGGATCTTCAGAAACAGCTTCCGTCGGACCTAGACTATCAAATCACCCTCGATACGACCAAGTCGGTCACTGAAGGGATAAAAGAGATCAGTAAGACCTTTTGGGAGGCCTTGGCATTGGTAATGATCGTGGTGTACGTCTTCCTGCAAGGATGGCGAGCGGCATTGATTCCGCTCTTGGCCGTGCCGGTTTCGCTAGTGGGCACCTTCGCGCTGTTTCCGGTCCTGGGCTTTTCGGTGAACACGCTTTCGCTCTTTGGTCTGGTACTTGCGATTGGCTTGGTCGTGGATGACGCAATCGTGGTTGTTGAGGCCGTTCAGCACCACATCGAGCTCGGGCTTCCCCCCAAGGAGGCAACACTAAAGGCGATGTCCGAAGTCGCGGGTCCTGTGGTCGCGATCGCTGTAATCCTATCGGCGGTCTTCTTGCCGACTGTTTTCATCCCGGGAATCACAGGGCGGTTGTACCAGCAATTCGCGGTTACCATAGCGATATCCGTGATCTTCTCCGCATTCAATGCACTGACACTCAGCCCGGCTCTGGCGGCGATCTTGCTACAACCGAGCAAAAAGGAACGCGGTCCTTTAGGCCCCTTTTTCGATGCATTCAACCGCTGGTATGGCCGTCTCACCGACGGCTACGTCGGCATTTGCAGCGTACTCATACGCAAGTCCATTTGGAGTCTCCTCCTGCTTTGCGTCGTTGCCGCAGCCGCCGGTCTTTTCGGGATGAAGCTTCCAACAGGATTCCTTCCCGACGAGGACCAAGGTTTTGTTTACGTCGGCTTACAGCTCCCATTTGCGTCCTCGATGGATCGCACACTCCAGGTGTGTCAAGAGGCTGAGCAAATGGTCTTGTCCACCCCGGGGGTGCAAAGTGTCACGACAGCTGCCGGATTCAGCCTGCTCAGTCTTTCCCGCAATAGCTACAGCGCATTTCTTTGGGTGACTCTGAAGGATTGGAATGAGCGAAAGAGGCCCGAGGAGTCGTATGACGCCATCAAATCGGCGATCGGAAAAAAACTTTCTCACATAAACCGCGCAGCAGCGTTCGCTTTTCCGCCACCCGCTATTCAAGGAGTCGGAACCGCCGGCGGATTCACATTCTTACTCGAGGACCGCGGCGGCCATGAGCTCGATTTTCTCTCCAGTAATGTCGCGAAGTTTATGGACGCGGCACGTAAGAGACCGGAAATCGGAAGCATCGGTACGACTTTCTTGCCGATTGTCCCCCAGCGCTTTATTGATGTCGACAGCGCCAAGGCCCTGAAGGAGGGCGTAGAGTTAACTGACGTCTATGACACGTTACAGGCGTTCCTCGGCGGCTATTTTGTAAACTACTTCAATCGCTTTGGAAGGCAGTGGCAGGTGTATGTCCAGGCCGATGGTCAATTTAGGACAAAGGCAGAGAATCTAGGGCTGTTTTACGTCCGTAATTCGCGCGGCGAATCGGTCCCGCTCGAGGCCCTCACCTCAACCAGGGCGATCGCCGGGCCAGAATTCACGATGAGGTACAATCAGTACCGCTGCGCACAGTTCAATGGATCAGCGGCACCCGGATTTAGCTCTGACCAGGCGACACACGCTTTGGAAGAGGTATTTGCTCAGACGATGCCCCAGGAGATGGGGTATGACTACCTCGGTATGTCGTTCCAGGAGCAAAAGGCACGGCAGGGGGTAAAGCCGGTAGCGATCTTCGGGCTTTCGTTCGTCTTCGTGTTTCTGATCCTGGCCGGGCTTTATGAGAGTTGGAGCCTTCCTTTCAGCGTCGTGCTCGGAACCCCTATTGCAGTGTTTGGAGCATTTGCCGCGCTGTGGGGAAGAAATATGGTCAACGGCGTTTACGCGCAGATTGGGCTCGTAATGCTCATTGGCCTGGCCGCCAAGAATGCGATTCTGATCGTGGAATTTGCCCGCCTAGAAGTCGAAAAGGGCTCGGCTCCGATGGATGCGGCACTCGTCGCGGCTCGCACGCGCCTTCGTCCCATTTTGATGACGTCGTTCGCGTTCATACTCGGCACCGTGCCGTTGGCGATCGCCACAGGCTCGGGCGCAATCGCCAGGCAAGCCCTTGGAACCGTTGTAATTGGAGGAATGCTCGCTGCCACCTGCATCGCAGTCTGCCTCATTCCGGTAACTTTCTATGTTGTCGAGCGGGTGGCCAACGCCCGTCGCCAGCCAAGTACTAATTTGACCTCCGACACGAAAGTGCCGGCAGAAGCGCAACCATGAACAGATCTGATTTCATTTCGAATCCTCGTTTTGCTCTTAGTATTGGCGAGTCCCGCCCCTGCCAGGTTTGAGGCAAACGCCTTCCAAACATCTGCAACTGATCATGAAACCGTGGTTCACAGTTTGCTGCGCTATTCTTCTGGGTGGCTGTGCAGTTGGCACCGACTATCGCCGCCCCGCTGTATCGACTCCAACTGCCTTCAGATTCGATCTGAATCCAAGTTCAGCGCGTCTGTCGGAATGGTCCAGCGTCTACCACGACGACAAGCTATCTGCGCTTGTTAGGGAGGCGCTCGCCAATGGCTTTGACGTACAAATAGCGGCTGCTCGAGTAGAGGAAGCTCGGGCGACAGCCATCGAAGCTCGAGCTGGGTTCCTTCCGGCGATCTCATTGGATGGCACAGTAGGCCGGGGTAAGAATGACACATTCAATTCGCCCTATCCCAACGGTGGATTGATCGCGAACTCCGGCGCGGCAACGCTTGGGGCTCTTTGGGAATTTGACCTTTGGGGAAGGGTCCGCCGGGACAATGAAGCTGCGCGCGCCAGGTGGTTGGCATCCAAGGAGGGCCGCAGAGCCGTTGAACTTAGTCTTATGAGCGACATAGCCGCGACCTATTTCGAACTCATGGAGATGGACAAGGAATTGGCCATCTCCGAACAAGCCGTTACATCGTTCGCGGAAAGCAGGGAGATCTTTAGCCAGCGGGTTGAGGGTGGAACGGCTTCGGCCTTAGAATCCGCACGCGCCCAGGCCGATTGGGATGATGCGACTGCTGAAATACCGGCCGATCGCGAGGCCATTGCACAGCTCGAAAATCGCCTGAGCATCCTTGTCGGGCGACTGCCAGGACCCATCACCCGTGAGAGTCTGGAAGTCAGCATAGACCGATTTCCCTCAATTCCTGCCGGACTTCCGTCCGATTTGATCGAACGCCGCCCCGATATTCTTGAAGCCGAAGACGAGCTACGCGCTGCAAACGCAGACGTAGGGGAGGCAATGGGCGAGTTTTTCCCTAAGATTGGACTGACGGCGGTGTTCGGGCAGATTAGTCCCGATCTGAAGGGCTTTACCCGCGCTGACTCCAGGGTATGGGGTATTGGAGCAAACGCAGATGCGCCGCTGTTCGAAGGAGGACGGCTGGTGGGACAGTACAAGGGCGCCAAAGCCTTCCGAACGGAGGAGGAGAAACGTTATGCGCAGACCGTGTTGATCGCGTTCCAGGAGGTATCGGACGCTCTCGTTGCCCGCGATAGCCTTGTCGAAAGGCGACTGAGCGAAGTCGATGAGGTTAAGTCCCTAGAGGGAGCAGTGGAACTCTCCCGTAATCGTTACTCCGCAGGCAAGGCCGACTACTTTGAAGTGCTCGAAGCTCAACAGCAGCTATTTCCGGCTCAAAGGGCTCTCGCACGTACGCAACGAGACCAGCTTCTTGCATGCGTAGCCCTCTATCGCGCTCTGGGTGGAAGCTGGAGCGACGAACGTGGGCGTCCATAGTCACAGGTCTCAGGCGCTGAGCCTTCTCGTGCTTCTCGTCTTAACGGGTTGCGCACATGCCCCACTCAATCGACCTGCGATGGAAGGGGCCAACAATCGCAGCTATCGATTTGCGCCGAGCGATCGACCGAATCGGCGAGACGACCTGGTTTTGCTTGTATTCTTCTCAGGCGGAGGAATGCGGGCTGCCGCCTTCTCCTATGGGGTCCTCCAGGCCTTGCACGAGACCATGGTGCCTGTGGGTTCTGAACGCCGAACCTTGCTGTCCCAGGTTGATGCCCTATCCGCCGTTTCAGGCGGTGCATTCACGGCCGCGTATTATTGTGTAAACGATGAGACAACCTTTGATACCTACGAAAAGAAATTTCTCTGGCGCGATGTTCAAGGAGCTCTGTTTTGGCGGTGCTTAAGGCCAGACAATGCCATTCGTCTTCTTTCACCGTACTTCGGGCGGAGCGATATTGCTGCCGAGTATTACGATCGACACCTCTTTTCTCACGCGACTTACGCGCAACTCGCCCAACAACGGAGTCGCCCCTATCTCGTAATCAACGCTACCGATTTGGAGAGTGGGGCGCGCTTCGGGTTTACTCAGACCTACTTCGATCGAATCGGATCTGATTTGTCTTCTTATCCTGTCGCGCGCGCCGTAGCAGCGTCAAGCGCTGTACCGTTTCTTCTATCACCTGTGACGCTGCGAAACTACGCAGTAGAAGGACAAGCCAGACCGGAAGAACAAGACGCCTCACCTGACGCATTAGCGGACAGATTCCGCCACGTCCTAGATGATCTCGATTACTATGGCGATGCTCACCGGCCGGTCTACCTGCACGTGGTGGACGGGGGAGTTACCGATAATCTCGGCCTCCGGGCAGCCGAAGACTTCACGCTTCTCCACGGCGGATTGCGCCGAACCTTTGCCCAGCTGGGCATGGACCATGTTGAAAGGTTTGCAGTCATCGTAGTCGACGCTTCCGCCCAAACCGATTCCAAGAGTGGCGCGACTGAAGCTGTGCCAGGCGTTCTTCGCGTTATGAGTGACGCAGGAACAATCCTACTCGGCCATAGCAATTTCGAGACAGGCCAGCTCTTCGATCAAAGCCTTCGGCTTTGGCAGGTCGAAATGAAGCACTCCGATCATTCGCTGGAAGTATATCGGATCACCCTGAATTTCTCGAATGTCGGCTCAGCCAGCCTTTCTACGTTTTGCAATAGTGTGTCCACCGGCTTCCGGCTCCCCGCCTCGACTGCCATCACATTGCGGGATGCGGGACGCAATGCACTCGAGCTGAACCCAGAGTACCGACGTCTCGTAAAGGATCTCGAATGAGTTGCTTCGTCGGTATTAATGCCACCAAATTTTTATGGAAAGATTTATTCAAGGTCCCGCCGTTGTTCGCTCAACCGACGACGATGATCTAACTCGCGAACCCTGGCACGGTTCGGCTCTTGGGGTTGAATTGCTTGATTTTTCATTTGGGGCTTCGAGCGCACGGACCGTGTTGGCAATGCGTTTTCAGGTTAATCCTGAATTCTGCGCTCCATTTGCCGAGTCGCTCTCGGAATTCATATCCTGTGCATTTTCTTTCGAAGGTATCGAAGGAGTCCGGGTGAGTCGTGTACCCGGAGATGACTGGCTCATAAAGTGGTATTTTGGCAGCTCAACCGTTCGCCTTCAGTTTGCGGCCTCACAGGTGTACCGACGCCATGTCAGGTCCCTACGGGAATTCATCGCCTACACATGAATGAGGAGGCGTTACAGACGGAAGCGACTCTGATTGCACGGATACTGTCCGGCGAAAGATTGGCATTCGAAGAATTGTTCCATGCAGAGCAGGCACGCCTTCATCGGGTCGCGTACCAAATCATGCGCGATCACTGGGACGCCGAAGAGATAGTACAAGATGCGTTCACTCGAGCTTATCGAAAGCTTAGTAGCTTCCGAAGGCAGTGCTCTCTCCGTACGTGGTTGCATGCGATTGTCATCAACACAGCCCGCAATAGGTATGCGTATTTTCGACGTCGTTTTCGGCATACCACCGAAGAGCTCGGTGAAGCGATGGCGGTCTCTACAACCGACCCGGCAATGGGCGCTGCTGGTCAGGAATTGGCAAATAACTTACCCATTTGGGTAGAGGACCTGCCAGCAAGCTACCGTGACGTCCTAATTGCTCGGGTCCTCCAGAATAGATCTTACGAGGAGATCGCGACAAAACTCAAGATTAGCGTCGGTACTGTCAAAAGCCGCATAAGTCGCGGCCGTCAGTGTTTACGACGCCGTTGGGAGGCTGTCTCGGGCATGCAACGACCGCACCCATGATCGCGTTCATATTGATCCTCTTCGCCATGATTGCCCTGACGCTCCTGGACAACGCCAGCGAGCGTTAACCAGCCGAGCGATCCGAACTGGGTTCGTGGGGGACGGCTTAAACAGAAGAGACGTCTCTTCGACGACTGACGCTATGCACCTCGGTACATCGCGAACAATCAGAACGCCGCGATTCTCTATCCGATACTTCTACGCGATGGGTTTGATAATAATGATGTCTTGGACGCATTTCGATGATTCTGGCACAATGGTCCGATGGACCAGGTGACAGTCACGATGATCGAGGAATCTAACGGTCTAGGGCCGTTCTTCGGATTGTTTACTCCAATGGGGATCCAGGCAGTTCTGGCCGCAGAGGGCGTCCTAAGGGTGATGCCCGAGCCTGTAAGGGAAGCGGAGCAGATAGTGACTTGGCGGCGGCAGACGAGGGCAACCCCGCTGTAAACATAGAGTGACCGAAAAGCATCCAATGCCGCTGAGATCCTAGTCATCCGCCTAGCAAGCCGATCGTATGAATAATCCCGTCCCAAAGTCGGATCAGGTGCCTTCCACCGGGAATACCGATTCAAGCCTGCCAATTTTGGTAATTGTGGGCGGCGGTTTTGGCGGGCTCGCCGCCGCGAGGCGCCTTCAAGCAATGCCGATTCGGATCATTTTGATTGATCGCGCGAATCATAATCTTTTTCAGCCGTTGCTGTATCAGGTAGCAACCTCCGTTCTCTCTCCGGGACAGATCGCTTCCCCTATTAGGAATCTCCTCCGTCACCAGAAGAATGTGACGGTAATCCTTGGCGAGGTCAAAGGAGTCGATCGCGTCAATCGAACAGTCACATTCGATACACCAGACCGCCCCGGGGTCGCTATTGGCTTTGACTACCTAATTTTGGCAACTGGAGCGACGCAGAGCTACTTTGGTCATCCCGAGTTCGAATTAAATGCGCCCGGGTTGAAGACGCTAGCGGACGCCATCCGTGTGCGAGATCGACTTCTGAAGACATTTGAGATGGCAGAGGCAGAGGAGGATCCGTCCAAACATCCAGATCTCCTCACCATCGTGCTGATCGGGGCAGGGCCCACAGGTGTGGAGATGGCCGGCGCAATCGCCATTCTGACGCAAAAGACCCTCAAGTCGGAATTCCGAAGAATCGACATAAGCGACATTCGTATCGTTCTGCTCGATGCAGCACCACGAGTGCTACCGACTTTCTCAGAAAAGCTTTCGAACGCTGCCCTGGTTCGCCTAAACAGACTTGGGGTAGACGTAAGGCTGGGGCACGGTGTGGAATCGATCGATGCCGAGGGAGTGATAGTAGGTGGTGAACGCATCCGCAGCCACACAGTTATTTGGACAGCGGGCGTAGCTGCTTCCCCGGCCGGCAAGTGGCTTAATGCAGAAACTGATCGATCAGGCAGGGTTCGAATACTTCCTAACCTTACAGTTCCCGGCAGTCCGGACATTTTTGTCATCGGCGATACTGCGTCGCTCGACCAAGAGGGGAAACCGCTCCCGGGCGTGGCCCAGGTCGCTCTGCAGCAGGGCAGGTTCGCCGCCGACTGCATCTGCGCCCGCATCTCCGGCGGAGGCATTCCGACGGAGTTTCATTACCACGACAAAGGGAGTCTCGCTGTTGTTGGCAAAGGCTTTGCTATTCTGCAAAGCGGCGGAGTCGCTATTAGCGGATTCGTCGCATGGCTTATATGGGCGGGTATTCATCTCCAATTTCTTGCCCAGGCTAGCCTTCGCATCAGCGTTTTCCTTCAGTGGGTATGGACCTACGTAACCGGACAGCGGGGTTCTCGGATCATAATCGGCCCATTTGAAGGTCCTTTACCCGCAAAGCCGGTGGCGAGAAGCGCCCTAAACAGTTCGGGCACCTAACCGCAGGCCACTCCAGCCATGAACCCCAAGATAATGGGTGAGGCTAGCGGTCCGGCATCTCGCAGATGTTGGTGGTTCGCAAACTCAGGCATTCGACGGCTCCTGTGGACCATAGCCCTGTTATGCGGACGCTCAGCACACGCTTCAAACGTTTTGGAAAAGGGGGGTTCTACGAGTATCTTCGCTCCCGCGTCCCCGCCGGCGCACCTTATCGCGGGTCTCGCCCACTTCGTATTGTTGGTCGCAGGCGGTATTTTTGCCGTGGTGGCGGGTTTGATCATCTATGCGGCCATTCGATTCCGTCATAGACCCGGGGACGATGACTCATGGGAACCCGCCCAGGTCTATGGCAGTGAGTCGGTCGAGTTGGCATGGACGATCGTTCCAGTCGTAATCGTCACGATCCTCGCACTTACGACAGCTCGGGTGATTCAAGAGATCCAAAATCCATCCAGGCCCGCCAACGCGCTCGATGTACAAGTAATCGGACATCAATTCTGGTGGGAAATTCGCTATCCGAAATATGGAATTGTCACCGCGAATGAGTTGCACGTTCCAGTCGGAGAGTTGAGCGATCGCCAGCCGACCTTCCTTGATCTCCGGTCGGCAGATGTAGTCCACAGTTTTTGGGTGCCGCGACTAGCGGGAAAGACCGATCTGGTACCGGGACATCCAAATGTGATGTGGATAGAGCCTGAGAAAGCCGGCCTCTATCTGGGGCAATGTGCGGAGTATTGCGGGACACAGCACTCCCTAATGCTAATTCGAGTGTATGCGGACTCTCCCAAAGATTTTGTTCGATGGGTAGAGGAACAGAAAGCGGGTTTGGCCGAGAGTTCGAATGTCGCTGCCGGCCGGCACGTCTTTGAAAGCTATGCATGCATCAACTGCCACAATGTCGCTGGGACGGCTGGAAGCGGGCATTTTGGGCCCGACCTAACGCATCTGATGAGCCGCGCCACGCTTGGCGCCGGCGCAGTGCCAAATACCTACTCCAATCTGCGAGCTTGGATAAAGGATCCTGGGCAATTCAAGCCGGGGGTCCTCATGCCCGCAATGAACCTTGGTGAAGGTGAGATCGATTCTCTTGTTGCCTATCTCTCAACGCTGAAATGAAGCCAGCCAGCATCCAAGCCACAGTCGGATCTAGAGACTACAGCGTTAAGGAGCGGAGCGAACAGCCGTCGTCGGTGGCAGCCATTGTCCATTCATGGATCACGACCGTCGATCACAAGCGCCTCGGCATCATGTACCTCATGTTTGCCATGCTCTTTCTCGGCATCGGCGGCGTCGAAGCGATGTTAATCCGGCTTCAACTCGCTAAGCCCGACAGTCACTTAGTCGGGCCGGAGACTTTCAACCGCCTATTCACCTTGCATGGCACTACAATGATTTTCCTCGCGGCCATGCCGTTTGTTTTCGGATTTGGAAATTTCTTGATTCCGCTAATGATCGGGGCTCGTGATCTAGCTTTTCCCCGGCTCAACGCGTTCGGATTCTGGCTCACAGTCTTCGGAGGCTTGTTGCTCTATTACAGCCTGATCGGCGGCGAGGGAATGGCCGGGGCTGGCAGCGCGCCGGATGTGGGGTGGTTCGCCTACTCCCCATTGACCGCCCGAGCTTTTTCCAAGGGCCATAGCACCGATTATTGGATCTTGGGCGTCATGGTAGGTGGATTTGGCAGCATTGCGACCGCGATAAACCTTATCACCAGCATCCTCTGCCTGCGCTGCCCGGGCATGACTCTGATGAAAATGCCTCTGCTTGCGTGGCTGTATCTGGTCGTTTCCGGAATGGTCTTGCTTGCCATAGGCCCGCTGACGGCCGCGCAGATCATGCTGCTTCTCGACCGTTATCTAGGCTCCCATTTCTTCGATGTTCAGGCCGGTGGGTCCGCTGTCTTGTGGATGCACTTTTTCTGGATATTCGGTCACCCGGAAGTCTACGTCCTCGTGCTGCCGGCATTCGCCTTCGCCTCGGAAATTATTCCGGTGTTCTCGCGAAAGGCCATATTTGGCTACCCCGCGATGGTTGCGGCGACGGTAGCCATCGGCTTTGTCGGGCTAAGCGTTTGGGCACATCACATGTTTGCGGTGGGCATGAGTGCCATCAGCAACACCTTCTTCGCGATTTCCACGATGATGGTCGCAGTGCCTACAGGTATCAAAATCTTCAACTGGATTGGCACCATGTGGGGCGGCCGAATCCGTTATGCTACGCCGATGCTGTTCAGTCTCGCGTTCCTGATCCAGTTTTTGATCGCCGGACTCACCGGTATTATGCTCTCGGCGGCGCCCTTCGATTGGCAGCTGACTGACTCATATTTTGTCGTCGCCCACTTTCACTACGTGATCGTCGGAGCGATCGTTTTCATGATATTCGCAGCGGTCTACTATTGGTATCCGAAAGCGACAGGCCGAATGCTCGACGAACGGCTGGGACGGTGGCATTTCATTCTGTTCCTGGTCGGATTCCATCTCACGTTTGACACGATGCACCTGCCAGGGGTCCTGGGAATGCCTCGGCGCATCTACGCCTACGGCGCTGAACGGGGCTGGGGCACCCTGAACCTTATCTGTACCGTAGGCGCGGTAGTTCAGGGCGCCGCGACACTGATTTTCGTTTTAAACGTCGTGCGCTCTCTGCGCACCGGAGTAATCGCAGGCAACGATCCATGGGACGCATGGACTCTGGAGTGGAGCACTTCCTCCCCTCCCCCCGAATATAATTTCTCCACGGTTCCCAAGGTGAAGAGCCGGAGGCCACTGTGGGATCTCAAGCATCCGGACGATCCAGATTCGCACTATGAGTGAATCCGTTGCAGCTCCCAGGCCGATAACGGTCTCACTTTCCGAAATCGAGGATGATTCGCCTTCAGCAATGAGCTGCGGGCGCATTGGGATGTTCTGCCTAATAATCGCCGAAAGTGCGATATTCGCGATCTTCGTCGTCGCATATGTCTTCTATCTCGGAAGAAGCCTGAGCGGCCCTACACCCCGAGATGTACTCGAAGTACCCGTTGTAAATACCATCTGTTTGCTTTCGAGCAGCGCGACCATTTCCATGGCGGTACGCTCTCTTCGCAAAGGCCAGAAGAAACGATTTGTCGCTTGGTGGAGTGCGACTCTGGTCCTTGGCATCGAATTCCTCGTGGGCACCGGCCTTGAATGGAGACACCTCATTCAGGACGCAGGGCTAACTATCAGCACCAATCTTTTCGGTACCACGTACTTTTCCCTTGTGGGATTGCACGCCGCACACGTGCTCGTCGGGCTCGCCCTCTTGTTGGTTGTCCTCCTCCTCTCGTTGAGCAAAGCCGTCGGAACAGAGCATGCGGATCGAGTCGAGGTTCTCGCACTCTATTGGCATTTCGTCGATGTCATCTGGGTCGTCGTATTCACGGTAGTGTACCTCGTCGGACGTTGAACCACTCTATTCCGGAACTATGGACACAAGTTCGGAGAATCCCGCTGCAAACCCCATCCGCGTTCCAGTTCGGGCTGGCTTGTCACCAGCTGCGGCCTTCGCCCTTTCTTTCATTTTTGCCGACGTCGTTTGGATCGTGATGTTCACGATCTCTTACCTCGTCGGACTCTAGTCCGGA
>Ga0206878_10364_pt1 | contig 14857 bp, 17 predicted proteins | sample Alteio_BWOrgCont_8_FD_152621 | JGI IMG/M metagenome (GOLD analysis project Ga0206878, IMG submission 152621) | Enriched cells from forest soil in Barre Woods Harvard Forest LTER site, Petersham, Massachusetts, United States -... | ecosystem: Environmental > Terrestrial > Soil > Temperate forest >... | reverse complement strand
CTTATGGCAATGTGGGCATGAGTCTTTGTAAATAAAAACGAAGTAATAGTTCTCAGCCAAATTTTTAATCGCAGGTGATTGAGTAGGCGTGTAAACCGATTCTTTTTTCGCCAGCAGCGTGTTTAACTGATCGACTGCTACATTGGCGTGCAGCGTCTGCGCCATAATCAATAACAATAAAAACATCCGACACTTCATGTTCATCCTCCCAGCCCCTCATAACTAAAACGTTTATAATTGGTCGCCACATCCAGCAACCGTTCCTTTAACTCCGTCAACGACACAAATCCATAGGACAGTGGCGACATTTTTTGTGTTTTTAAATTCACCAAAAACAGCGCTGGCATGTAACGCGATTCCATGGGCATGGTGTGTTTAACCACTGACAACGGAATGTTTTTTGGATTGGGCAGGCCACTAATGGGCTGTCCATCGGTGCTCACTGAAATCATGGAAAAGTGGGACTCATTCACAAAAGGGATCAGGTGACTAATGAACTTTTGTGAAATGGAGCTGTTGCCACGGTAAAATAGAATCAACCCATACTGCACGGCCCCTTCTTTCACGACACGCTCCATTAAGGCGTTCGTTGAGTCGTTGCGAATGGCAATGGCTGAATTGTCCGTTGGGAAATTCAGGGTATGATCTAATTCTGGGTGCAACATCAAGACTTGCTGCCAGTACTGCACGAATTTTTGGTTGTTTTTCGCATAACTCTGTTGCGCCTTCATGTAGTCATGCGTTGCATCAAAGGAAGGCTCAATCAGGGCTTTAGCCAGTTTGTTAAGCGTTTGTTTTCGCACCTCCATGAGCTGTTCATAAGGTGTCGCAACCGGTGCTGCGGATGCTTGGCGTTTGACTGGTTTGGGTACTGATTTTTCTTCTTCATGGCTATACCAGTGAAACCCATGGGCATTCACTTGGATAATGTCCGCCATGGCCGGTAGCGTGATAAGGCAAAGAATGAATGCGGTCAATCTCATTGGACACCTACCTTTGGCTGCATGTGTTGCTGAATATAATCTGCGGTCGTGCCCGCATTAGGTGTGTTGGGATGAATGTCACCTGCAATGCCGGCCGCAGTCGATGCTTGACCGTCCTTAAACGGATACACCGGGCTCACAAAATCAATCAGATTCATTTTCAATTGCTGGAATTCATCCAGACTCAACCCCTCGCAATGCGGATGTTCAGGCGTTCCTAATGCATCTTTGTTTAACTGTTTCAAACGCCCTTCTTCCTGAACAATGCGTGCCATTTTGCTATCAAAGACACAATAGGTGTGTTTCCATTTTTCGCATTCATTGTCGGCTGGCCATGGAAAATACTTTGCACAATATTTGCCAATGTAATGCGCCAGATAATCCAGCTTGGCTTTCCCCAAAGCCTTATCTTCCTCAGAACAATGGGCTAACTTTATTTTTTCGCCCCAGCCTTTATCAGAGCAGCAATCCAGAAAGCCAAAATCATGGATATTGCAACTGGTGGCGTGCCCTGCAAAAAGGCTAACTTGTTGCGTGGCTACCTCACGTCCTGCTTCACCTGCGGTGGCAAGTGCGGCCACGTCTTGTCCAAAATTCGTGTTTTGAGTCGCATCCGTATCTGTACACGACCCATCGGCACAAAACACGTCATGCAAACAAACGACTTTAGGCGTGCATATTTTTTCAGGACAACGGTAGATTTGTTCGTATAGCGCACATCCGCCCTCTTGCATGCGAACACACTGTGAACGGCTTTGCAGGCAGCCTTTTTCTTTTTGAGCAACGCATTCATCTGTTTTTTCTGTGATACACGCATACGTTGCGCGTGTTTTCCAGCAATCACGTGTAACGGATAACCCATTAATCATGCGTGTTGGTGTCGAATCGGTGCACATCTCATCTGTCACATGGCATAACGCATCATTCTTTTTATTCTCATGCGCCAAGCAAGCATTGTCCCACCGATCATCACTGACGTAAGCCTTAGAGCGCGTGTGCAGGGTGAGTGCGATTTGAATCGGGTAATTGCGTTTAAAACTGTGGGTAATGTGCAACGTCATTGATCCATTGTTCTGACAGCTTGGCATCGTGACCACATCAACCCAATCCGCTTTTTGTTTGTTGTTTAATACGCTGTGAATCGTTGCACCCATCGCTTCACACCCATGTGGCAAATGAAGCTGAGGCAAAACTGCGCCTCCTGCACCACCGACACTGCCTGTGATGAGGTTAATGCTGACAAATCCGGTAAAGTTTTTAGCAATCGAAACATCGATGTGCGTGGCTTGATTGATCTCATCAACACCAACAGATACTTGGCGCGTTTTAACGCATGAGGTGACCGGTAATTGTCTTGCCGCATGGCAGGTTTCCTCAACATATGTAGTTTCACACGCAGCCTCTTTCTCTTCGCAATGAACCTTGTCATTGGAGATCCCATGCGTAATGGCATAGCTCTCATCTTGAATCAGTTTGGCCTGTTGAATGGCTGCATTGTTTGCATTGATTTTAAATACAGGACGACTGGATGCGTTGTCATAGACGGTTTTCCCGCCAGCATCCTGTTTTAATGCCTCAAGCGCTGCCGGTGTTAAATCCACCTTGTCGGTTTCAACACCTTGATAGTGGCCTTGTTCCGCAGGCGTTTCCGTATACCCTTTGAAGTACGCTTCTGGCTTGAACTGCTGCATGGCATTCAAAGATTGCATGCTCAAGGATTTGGTAAAGCGCTTTGAGGCTTGAAAATCAGTGGCCGTTGTTCCAGCATGCAAAGGTGCCGTCATGCCTAACCACAAGGCACCAAAACCTGCCAAACAAAACTTAAACATGGCCTTTCTCCAATATTTTTTGAGCCAGTTTAGGTGCTGCATCCCCACGCGTGGCAATCAGTTCAAGCCCCTTTTTTACATGAGCATTGCCATAAACCACATCAAATAGCTGATTAGCACACACTTTTTGTGCCTCGCACGCTTCAGGACGTGTCGTCACCACCAAAGCAGGCACGGATTCAATGTGAAATTGCTGAAACCAAACCGGATCGATGGATATCCCCTGAAACGTCAGGGACTGTTTTTTGGCGTTCGCTGAAAGGCGTGCAAAGGTATCGATGGTTTTTTTAAAATCCCCATCCACCAACCCATTCACCACCAGTGGAATGTGATAGGTTGCGGCTTCATCCGCCAATGCAAACAACAAGGATTCCGGCATGGAAAAAGACACGAACAGCATCGCACCAAATGCCGCCTGCGCACGCTGTTTATCTGGCAAGCCAGATTTTGCGTCCGCCATGAGCGTGTCAATCAAGGTCTTGTGCTCAGACTGATTTTGTTCAGACAGCACTTTCAATGTTTCAATGCGATCATGAGACACGGCTGCGGCTTGGCGCCGTGCGTCCATTTGCATAGTCGCCATGTCATCGTTTGTATTGGCAAAACACCCCATGGTACAAGCCATTAAAGCCACTATTCGCCCTGTTTGTTTAAGCACGTTAACCCCCTTTTTCATAAAAAACAGCAGTTTCTTTTTCGCCAGATTAAAAATCCAAAATTATCCCCATCGCCCGGCTTCATATGCCCCGTCTCCCACGTCACCACCGACTGACCAAACGGATGGCAACGTTTCGCATCCGGCAAGGTGTTCACCAACTGATAGCGGTAACGGCTTTTTGGCATGATGGCCGAATAGTGCGTTTTGCAAATGGCCGGAAAATTTTCGCCCACGGAATCCTCCACAGCACCCAATCGATGCAATTTAAAATCCATGCGTTCAGCCAACAGGGTGGCGGCAGAAATGGGGCTCGTTTGATTCGCCACAAAACCTGTCAACGGGTAAGTGGAACCCTGTGCGCCTTGACACCAAAAGAGCCGATCAATGCCAGTACCCACCAGTGCTTTGCTTGCATCAGCCGCACAAGACGCACGAGCTATGGGGTGGCTAAACAGGACGGCTTCAGGATTGGTAACAAAGGCTAGCGTTGAATCATTCCATGTGGCATCCAACTCGCTAGGCATCAGTACGTCAAAATTATCAGTCATCATGCAGCCCATCGAGGTCAGCAACTGCAACCAATAAATGACGGGATATTTGTACCAGTGCACGTAATAAAAGGCACCGCGACCATCGGTATCTGGCATTTGTGAACCACCTAAGCCTTGGTCTTTAATGTTCAATTGCACGCCTAAATTCACCATGCAATAAGGCTTGCGCGTCACATCCACCAGTGCAAACGGCTCCCAAAACCCAATGGTAATGCCTAATCGTGGCAGACTTGTTTCAGTAGGGCATGAGCAAAATGGATTACTGGGGTTCTTTGTGTCGGGGTAATCACCTTTCACCAGTTCTGACTTGCCAATGGTTAAAGGAAACAAACAATCCCAACAAATATCCGTTAACGGATTCACAAAATGCCCCTTGCATTGAGACGCACTCACCACACTCGTCAGTAGCAGGCAACACAAAAAGGTACTCAACCGTTTAAACATCATTGGCTCCGATTTCTTTCACCGTCCACACAAGGCCATCCTGTTTCACAACCGATGGCACGTGTTTCACCTGCAATTGAGAAGTCAACGCACCACCTAAATCAAAATAAATGCGCCCAAAGGTATTTGATGCATCCCGAATATCACCACCGGTTAAAATGAATTTCACGTGCGCATAGTCTTTATAATGACGACTCGCCCAAGCCACCTGCTTTTTGTCATCCCCGTTAAAGAAAAACAGTGTTTTGGACAGGCTCACATGTGCAAACGGATTGATGCGCATGCCAGCCTTGGCCACCAACGTGCCATCCGGTGTCCACACATCATGAGATACCGTCACCGTAGGATCGACATGAAAGGTTGCGGGACGGGTTGTGGTCGTCAGCGTTAATGGGGTGGGTCTCAAAACATGTGCCGACACACGCTGTTCAACCTCTCGCTGATGACGCGCGAGCTCACCGGTCGCATCCATCGCCTGCAAACGCTTCATGATGAGTGTGCGTATGTCTTCCTCAATCACCGGAAACACCTGTCCGTAATTGCCAAGATTGCTGGCATAACTCGCCGTCGCAAAACCCGCGCTCACCAGCAGGCACAAACTCATAACCCTCAGGCCGTTATGCATCAGATTTCAACCTGAATAAAGTTTGCTGAATAATAGTGTTGGTAATATCCACACGACCCTGACTCACCAACACATGCGCTCCAACAACCGTCACATGATGAGCTTCCCCATAGGCTTTTATCACTTGAGGCAATAACGTTGAAAAACGTGCAATCAATTTAGCCTGTTTTTCATCAGGCATAGTTGAGCGTGCCAGCATCGATGCTGGAACTTGAATCGCGCGCACCATGTCCACTACAACGAGACGTGGCTGATTCATCCACGTGAGTCCTGCGATGAGGATTATCAAAGCACCCACGAACGCCATGATTTCACGCCAGTAACGAGCTAAGTGATGCATGTGATATAACTTAAGCCTCATGAGACACCCCGCGAGTTTCCGATGCACGGCGTGCCACCGCATCCGAAAACGCCATTCCTTGCTCCACATAATTCAGCACCGCCTGATAATCATCCCCATCCGATGACAACAGCACGCGAGTAAACGGATCGACAAACAGGCGATGAAATGACGACACCCCATTGGCTCGCAGCAAGACCTGTGAAAATCCTGCCTCTTTGGCTTTAGGAAACGCCTTTAACAAACTTATTTCATAATCAGAAAACGTTTCATGCGCTTTTTGATGCTCCAGAAGTGATGCCTGCTCTTGTAGAAAAATAAGCTTTAACGCTGAGTTTTCCCATGCGGCACGCGCTTCCGAAAAAGCATAATAATCATCAATGCCCTGAGTGATGGTGACAAACGAGGCTTTATGGCGACGTCCGGTACGAAACCCTTTTGTGATAAAATTAGAAGCAATGGCATCTCCTGTAAAAAATGACCACGCTTCATCGATGATGCACATCTTTTGTTTGTTTCGGTCTGAATCAAACATGCGTCGCTGAAATTGTGAAATCACCGACAGCAAGACCGGCGCACGAATGCTTTTGTTGTCTTCAATTTCCTTCAAATCAACGACAATAACGCGCGCTGATTTTGATAATTGAGACGGCGCATTAAACGCTTTGCCATGCTCTGAATCGGCACAGTAACGCTGCAGGGTTTTGGATAAGATGCGGGCTGACGGGTAAGTGTCACGGTCTTGTTCATACAACGACAGCAAAGCCTGCTGCACATCATCAATACGGGTTTGATTGCCTGTATTGGAAAACGCCGTCAAAATAGCCTCACGCAAAGTGCCCCTGTCATCATCAGACGCACCATCGGTAGGACAAGTAAGCAACTCAAACAGGGCAATAATGTCATCAATCTCAGCGCTAATATCCGACACATGCGTGAACGGGTTCATGGCTAAATTATTATATTCGAGATAGGTACCGCCCAACGCTTCACACAGTTTGCGATAACTACCTCCCACATCAATGATAAAAATATCGCCACCATTAAACAGCACGTTCAACATCAGCATCTGAATGAAAAAACTTTTACCGCCACCTGACGTACCCGTGACCGCCATGTTGTAATTCGTGCCAAATGCATCTGAAAACGGATCGATACAAGCAAACTGCTCGCGCATGGTGGGCAGTAAAATTCCGCGACCTACACCAGACCAATCTGATAACAGGGGCATATATTGCGTGGCATTCCACGATGAAATCGGCCACATCATGGTAGGAAGTGCGAAATCCTTATCCAGATTGCTCGTGAATAAAAACGGCATCGACACTAAAAAAAAGGGAAGCTGCATACGCTTAAACCGTGCCAGCTTAATGCCATTGTGAGCATATGCACTCACAGCCGCCTCCACATCGCGTGCCTGCGCGCCTTGGCGTGAAAAGAGCACGACGTTATAGAGCATCTTGCACGAACGTGTTTTTTGAGACGCCAAATCATCCCTGAACGTGCGCCACGTGCGTGCCTGTTCTTCCGTTCCCGCCACATGCAAGGCATAGTCACTTTTTGATTTTTTATCCAAGTCACGCGTTTTTCGATTCGCACGCCCCTGCGCACGGTTTTGCTCATCAATGATATAGGTCACGGAAATGATGTGATTGCACGGTATGCTTTGTTCAGGACTATTCACGTTACTGGTGTTGTTGATGGTCTCCCACAGATGATAGGCGCGGGGTAATTCATCGATCGTCAATACCGACACGGCTGTTTCAAAAGCGCGTAGATCTGTATTGTTACCGCGAATCATGATCTCGTCTTTTTCAACGCTTAAATCAAAATCAGTGCCCAGCACTTGATGTTTCAATACTCGCTGTTTATCGTATGCAACCGGTTTTGGGTAAATCGAGTTAGGGTCATTCTGTAAATAAAAATTCATCAGATGCATGAAATCAAGCACACCGCCGCGTGTAAATCCGATGTTGGCCGCCGCAAGTGTGGCCTCAAACGACACCTTGAACTGACCAAAACAGGCCTTTAAATCGCGCTCAGACGCTTTATTGACCTTATCAATCACCACAAAACACTCGGTGTGGGTGATACGGGGTTTGATGGCCGTGTTGGTTTGAAAACCATGGGTGGCCGCACGCTTGTAAAAATCGCGCAGGTTTTCGCCCATCGAATGCAGGTTCTCAAATTCAGGACGCGAAAATTGTGCAGCAAAGGCATCAATACCGTGTCCAACCTGATTGTGTTTGACTAAAATCACCTGCAAGGTGAAATCATCGGATACTTTGGTTCGCAGTATCTGATCGAGCTGCTCGGCTATTTTTTCATTCGCCCCTGTTAATGGGATAATGCGGTACAGCAGACCGGCATTCATTTCATTGAAAAACAGCTTGCTGTCTTCATCATAATATTGATAAGGCAACAAGTCGGTGAAGGACGGATAACGGTGGTCTTCCATTCGCCAAGACATGTCAGTTGTGGGCTTATCACCCGTCTCATCATCGTTAAGATAGTCTGTCCACTCATCCTTCAAATCCAGCGCCCAGTCTTTTGCATTCAGTGCATGTTTCTTCATTTTTGCTAACATCATTTATGCTCCTGTTATTTATATTTATGCGGTAGTGCCGGTGTAATTCGATTGGCCTGCTGCACAAAATCACCATCCGGTGTGAACCGTTTTTCAGTGACCATGCGATTGACCATTTCCATGCTTTGACAACCGCCCCTGTCGGCAAACGGGCAGCGGGCATCGTCGTTATCGAGAATGTTTCTGCCGCAACCACTTAATAAAAGAGCGGTTGTGGCAAGGCTTAACATCAGTGCGTACTTAACCATGTGCATCCCCCTGCTGTTTAATTTTTGAAAATAAAGGCATGCTCGCCTGGCCTTGCTGTTGCATGAAATCCTGTTCAGCGTTGGGGCTGGTTTGCATTAAGGTATTTGTGGCATTGGACAGAGATTGCCTGTCACCATCCACCGTCACGGTTTGTTCTGATTCACTCTCACGACTAATGGTGGTGGTGACACCCGCTCTGTGCTGTGCCTCATTCTCATCAATGGCTTTGCCTGACTCATAAACCTGATGTTCCTTGTCAATCCAGAAGCCCTTGGTAAATAGAACAGACACGCGCCGACCGGCACGCGCCACCACCAACGGGTGATAAATGTCAGCTATTTTCATGACATAATCTGAAATGCGATTGGCCGGATTGCTAATGCCGCCACCGGCTGCTGATTGCGCGAGCGCACCGGGTGAAATGGTGGTGTAACTGCCATTGGAATTCACCGCCTGCACACTTCCATAGCTTTTTAAGCCGTCACCTATGCCTGCCAGAACACCAGCAGCAGCCGTGTAACTTAACAAAGGTTTGGTTTTTAAAATGGACGTACCCCGTAAGTCCTGCATGGCATCCAAATCAAACACCGAGCCATACGCTCTTTGCTCAAAATTCACAACTTTGCCAGCACATGACAGGGTTTCCAGATGCAGCACCACGGAACTACCTGACAAATCACCAAAGGTGGACACCAACGCAAAACACCCCTCTAAATAAGAGTGCTGTTCATTGGGCATAATCCCGCCAGTGGTCAGTCGTATCATGGCCGTCCCCATGTTTTTTGAGCTGTTAATGCCTGCGTCCCCTAAAATACCTGTCAACAACACGCCTTCGGCAAATGTTCCGGCCCACACGTAATTTCTAGCGGTGCGTTTTTCCTCTTTTCTTTTTTTGCGCGTGTTAAAATGCACGGTTTCAAGTCCTGCATTTGAAAAGCGCGCATGGGCTTCGTGTTGGCGTTGCAGGCGCTGTGTTTCCATTTCTTCTCGTGTGGGCGGTTTTACGGTGGTCAAGCTCGCCTGCTGGGATGTGAGTAACGCCACCTTCAGTTGCTCACTCATTTTTTTGTTGTCATTTTCTACTTGAGCCAGCTTTTCCTGCATCGCCAAAACCAGTGTTTTAGTATCCACGTCCCCACCTGACGCTTGGCGGGCTTTTGCCTGATTTTCTTCAGCTGTCGTCACCAAATTCGTTAATTTATCGATTTGATGTTGCTGTTTTTCAATCAGGGCTTCATCGCTGCCTTGGTTAAACGCTTCATCAAACACCCCATCAAAGCTCACGTCTGCAGGCGACTCTGTGGGCTTTTGCGCGCTGGCTGAATAGGCGTAAGCGACATACGACACGCCTGCAATCACCAGCAGAATCGCCGCATGTTTTAGCTGTTCTTTTTTAGCCAGCTTGTTCGCATTCGATTGCGGTTTTTTAGCGAACCACTGTTTCAATTTGTTACGCATGATGTCCTCTCACAATTGTTCTAGCTGATGTTGCTGTACAGGCCATACAGGTAGGCGACTTTTTTAGGCGCAATCGTGTCATCGCTCAAGGCCAGCATGTCGGCTTTCTTGTGGGAAAATAACGACGTGGTCAGCTTCACGGCGTGGTTTGCTTTGTTTTCCAGTCGATAGACATACCCCGTAAGCGTCGCACCTTGGTATTGCTTTTCAAGACTGACTTTAATGTCTTTGTTGACATAAAATGGGCGGGGCTTGACGCGCACCACATTAAAATCCTTCGGTATATCGCCTAATTTCATCGCCAACATGGCCTCATCCACCACCGACACGTCCACCACATCGGCCTTCACAAAACGTACGGCTGTTTGGCGCTTCATGCGCATGCGAACGGTTTTACCGAACGTTTCGGACACATTCACTGACAGTGAAAAATGGTGCCCCTTGTCCGTGGTAAAAAAGACCGTCAGGGGCGTGTCAGACATAGGCTTTAGATAAACAGAGCCCTCTTGACTCACAGCCGATTCCATCTCACTTTTATCCACGGCAAATGCGCCTGCCGGATAGCTTAATTGCGTGATTTTTTCACCCTCAACAAATACGCGGTTAAAATTAATGCCCGATAAAGTGAGGTTGAATTGCTCGCCGTCTTCAAAAGGAATGCTGGCAGGTAGTGCGCCTGCAAACAGGCTCGTTGATACCAGCAAGGGAAGTGCTAACAAGACCAGTCCCTTTAAATATTTTTTATTTTGCATGGCTAATCTCCTTCACCGATTCAAGCCCCAACAGGCCGTTATTAAATGAAAATTGCAGGTTATATGTTTTGTGCTTAGGGCTTAATTGCAGGCCGTGGCTGGTTCGATACAACAATCCATCGATTTGCCCCTGATTGAGTTTGATATCCACGGACACATGTTCCGCATAAAACACGCTACTGATATTTTTCTTAACTACCGTCTCGCGCTCCGTGTCCAGTACGTGTTTAAACGCTTCTTGATGATTAGCAGGGATCAGATTAATCAGTGCCGTGTTGCGTGATTCAATGGTTTCAGGGTTGTAGGTGAGGCGTAAATCAGCGACCTTCTCCGTCATCTTCTTTAAATATTCAGGCGAATAAGCCGAATCCCCAATGGTGAATTCACTTCCAGTACACACCGGCAACCAGTGGATCTGGCGGTGTTCAACGGCGTAATAACAAAGTGCTGCGAGCACCACTACAGCCACAGAGCTAGACAGAGCCCAAAGCAGCGTGAGCTTTAGCATCAATTTATTTTTAGCAACAGCATTATCCCGCCAAGATGTTTGCATGAATTTACCTCACATATAATCGATGTGCTGAATCAGGAAACGCCCTAAACAGCAGGTTGGTGGCACTTCTAGGAAGCGACCAGTAGACGATGGCCAGCAACCTGCGAATAGGCAGGCCGCCGAATTTGTAATGCATGGCTACACTCAACGCCGCCCCTATCATGAACAACTGATACGCCAGTCCTGTCAGCAGGCCGATGCCTGTGAGCAGGAAGACAGGCAGACCGGTAGTCACCGGAATGCCTGCGATTTTTGGCTCATCAGACAACTGAAAGGTCTTGTAGTCGCGTGCCATTATTTAAGCGCCCAGTGAGTGAACACCATCAGCAATGGCAAGCCGCCAAGCAGCATGATGTTCTTCGTCTTCATGAAGCCCATGCCCGCCATCAACCCTTCGGCCAGATACAGGAAATACTCTGTGTCAGAGCCCGCCCCAAAGGTCGCACCCACATCACTTTTTAATCCCGCCAGACGATTTACCCCATCTGCAAAACTGTTGTTGCTCATGAAGCAATACATCACCAACCCCAGCATCAAAAACGGCAAAACCTCTCGTGCATACACGTAACATTTAAGGCTGGCGTTGTTGATTTTTGTTACTATTTTCATCACTCACTCCTCTTTTGGTTAAAAAAATCCCCTGGGCCATTGTTTTAGCCCATATTTTGTACTGTTTTATAGCGTGTGTTGACTAGCTAGTGAACGAATTACGTGCGTTTAACCATCATGTCTTTCCTTGTTTGATAATCAGTTGTTCCAGTAACTGGTTGTTTTTTTGGCTAGCTGCCAGCAGTTGCGTGAGTGTTACATTGGTTTGGTGTGCTTCGTTGACCATCACCACGTACTTGGCACTTCTGACAAGAGGTGATACATCATTGCTATCCAGCATCAGCAGAAATGCATACAGGCGACTTTGCTCCATGGTTTCTTTGAAAAATTGAACCCCACCATCACCCAGCATCTCATTGCGATCGATTAAGTTACTGGGTGGCGTTGATCGAGGCCACTGTTTGTCAGCTACCACTGTGGCTGTTGAATCAACCATGACCGCAGATGCCTCCTGTGCTCCGAACAACAACGTGAGTAACAACACCAGATTGTTCATTTGTAGCCCCTTGGTTAGTGAATTCGATAATGATTGTTGTTTACGGCCAGCTCGCAGCGCAAAAATTCGCACGCCATTGCCGCCTCGAAAGATGCCTCATATAGCGAGTCAATTTCTGTCTGCTGCCAAGCATGCGTCAGCTGGTGTGCGCATTGACTCAAAACATGCAGTAGTTGCTCACGATCAAATATTCTCAAATTAGCAATGGCCATCAATAGCACTCCTCAGTGTCAGGTGATTGTTTTTAATACGACAAACCGCATTTTTTGTTTTTTGCCTGTGGTAATAAGACACCTCCTCATCGGCTACATCCGGCACCGCAAACCCTTCCGCAATGCGTGCACATACTTTTGCATAACCGTTTGAAAACTTCTGAAACGCCTCATGCGTGTACGCCGAATTCACCACGTCAACACCCACGTACTTAACGGCAAACTTTACCGCCGGATGCCATTTAGGTGATGAATACAGTGCGTTTTGGCGTGCTTCTGCAAAGGCCTTGTGAACCGAGGGCAGTGCGTCTGTTTTACCTTTTAGACATAGCTGTCTAAACTGCGTGCAGTTTGGTGGCCAGGTTTCGAAGCGTTCGTCACGCAACATGGCATACAGGCCTTCTCGCACATCATCTTCGTTTACATCGCACAGCGCATGATGCCAAACTCCTGAGTCTTTAATTCCATACGCATTCACAAACCGCTGCGCGTAAATATCAGTAAGTTGCATCCAAAGTGTCGAAATCAAGGTATTTGACTGGAGCGGCGGCTGTAGCTGCTCGCGGCTTGAATCGACGGGTCTGTTGACAGAATTCAATCTGTTCGTCACTCCATGCAGAGATAACCCGTTGTGTAATGGTTTGACGTTTGCTTGACTCATGACCTTTGCCCCCTAAATAGACCGGTTTATTGTTAAGTTGCTGTTCTTTTATGATGGCCGCCCGTTCCCGCTCAGCATCGCGCTGCAACCACATCAAATACACGTAATCCCAACTATTCCACTGGCTGCCACTCGCTTTGTTGAAAAGGATGAATTTGTTTAATTCGGCCACGTCGGTGACCTTCGGCAATCCGAGCTCCAACGCCTTATCGAACACAAATTGAGATGGGAAAAAATCATCGCCAATTGGTTTTTTAAAATTAACAAATTCGTCTGACACAGTGTTGTTGTTGGGTTTGATTTTATTGGGTTTGATCTTTGCGCACGCGTTGAACGTATCAACCGGCTTAGCTGTGTATTCATCTGTGTACGGTTGTGTGTATTCTTCCGTGTTTAACTCAGCTCCAAAAATGGCATTTTCATCAATGTTTATAAGGGGTGTAACTGTGTATGAAACCGTGTTTTGATCTGTGTACAGTTCTGTGTAATCAAAATAGGATGCGTAAATTGCAGACAGTGTTGGGAACTGTATTTTCAGCATTTGACCATCACTAATTATTTTAAAATCGGCACCACATTGTGATTCGATTGTACGCAGGTAGCTTCGGATGGTTTGCTTTTGAGGCGTGCCGGAATCTTTTCGTCCCGGAGATGAATCAACAGTTAATAAGGTCGCAAGATCGCTGTACGTGATGTTTTCAACGATACCCGTTTCAGGATTTGCTTTGGTGATTAGTAAATTGACTAACCTTGCAGGAGCATGAGGCAAACCAGTAAAACAGGCCTCAATCGCTGTTCTTGCGTTGTTATATTTAGCGAATTCCGCTAGATAGCCATGTAAAAATATAGAACCAGACATCATTACCTCTATTTTTTCTTATAGAGGCAAAACTGCCGTGTTTTCTCATAACATTATATGTTATTATAAACACAGGCAATTATTGCCTTAGACAAATAGCTGGAAGTTTCTCGTCGCCAAACAGTGACTTCCAGCGGGCTAATAAATTTTCTTTTAATCGTAATTACCTTGTTCAAAAATCCATTATTAAAACATAGCCATTAAGCTAAAACATCTAATCATGATTGAACTTTGGTCTTACGTTACACTTTAAAGTGTAGAAACAGATTAACACTCTAAAGTGTAGATTTCAATAGCTGGTTACTTTAATTGTTACTGCTTATTAATTCATATAAGCTCTAACTTAAAAAATTGACATTAAATAAATGAATAAACTTAGCGCGAACCTCAAAAATTTATTATTTAACGCAAAAATAAGCGAGAATGAACTCGCGCGTAAAACAGGCGTTGCCCAGCAAGTTATCAATAGAATATTGTCTGGAGAAAATAAAAATCCAAAAATTGCGACCTTAAGTCCATTAGCCAATTACTTTATGGTTTCAATTAGCCAATTAATTGGCGATGATATTTTTGATGTCAAACCAAAACTCAATACTAGTCATTTAGGTTGGCAAGAAATTCCAATAATTGACTTGAATTTACTCATTAAAAAATCATTAAACGAGCTCGTATCACAAAGCAATGAAAAATTATTGGTTGATATTAATCCTTCAAAAAATATATTTGCCCTGAGAATGCACGATGATTCGATGGAGCCTAAGTTTTCTAATGGGGCGATTTTAATATTTGACCCCAATAAAAAACCATCTAATGGGGATTTTTTCTTACTTGAACTACCGAATCATGAAATAGAAGTCAGGCAATTATTGATTAAAAACAACAAGCTTTATAAAAAATGTTTAAACCCATTACATCCAGACTATAAATCAACACCAATAGGAAAGGATGTCAAGCATCTTGGTTTACTCATTCAATCAAGAACAGACCATAT
>Ga0206878_10363_pt1 | contig 14899 bp, 16 predicted proteins | sample Alteio_BWOrgCont_8_FD_152621 | JGI IMG/M metagenome (GOLD analysis project Ga0206878, IMG submission 152621) | Enriched cells from forest soil in Barre Woods Harvard Forest LTER site, Petersham, Massachusetts, United States -... | ecosystem: Environmental > Terrestrial > Soil > Temperate forest >... | reverse complement strand
TTACCTTTAATCCCCAACCTTCCAGTATTTTTACGGATGGCAAAAGCTCGGCCTCAGATATTTTGCGTGCAGGTGCAACTATTCCAACAATGTCGCCTGGTTTAAGAAAGGCAGGACGTATGCTTGTTTTGTGTGTCATGGTGCGCTAAGAATTGTGGATGGATTAGATCTAAGCATGTTTAAAAAACATCCTAAGTGGATGGTAGGATATAGTGACGTGACTGTATTTCACAACCACCTTCATACACATACTGGAGTGGAAACATTGCATGCCGCTATGCCCATTAATTTTGAAAAAGATGCTGAATCTTTGGCTCTATTAAAAAAAGGCTTGTTCGGGGAATCCCTAGCATACAATATTCCAGCCCATCACTTAAATAGAATTGGAGAAGAAGAAGGCACCCTTATCGGTGGCAATCTTTCTCTTTTATATGCCATGGCTTCTACCCCATCAGATATCGACACAACTGGCAAAATACTGTTCCTGGAAGATCTGGACGAATACCTTTATCACATTGACCGCATGATGATGCAGCTAAAAAGATCGGGCAAGTTGGTTAATCTAAAGGGATTAGTAGTTGGCAGTTTTTCAGAGATGAAGGATAATACAGTGCCTTTTGGAAAAACAGCCGAAGAGATTATTACAGATACCGTAAAAGATTTTGACTATCCCCTTGCATTTGGCTTTCCCGCAGGGCATGGAGAAAAAAATTATCCTTTGTTCTTAGGAAGAACAGCAAAATTATCTGTGGGTAAAACGGCGTCCTTAAGTTTTCTCTAAGCTTATTTTTTGAACTCCTTATATCCTGCTGGCACTTTAAAAAGGTCATCGCTCTGCGCACCTTTTGAAACACTCTTTGCTTTCATTTCTCCCTTCTTGCCGCCACTTAAATCTTGTTGCTCGGCAAGCATTGGGAACATACCCTGGGTATTAGGTATTTGCATATAATATTCAGAAAACTTGTCCTTTCGGTTAAGTATTTGCAACATGCCATTGAAAAAATCAAAGTGTCCTGCAGCAAGCCAGTATATTATTTTAAAACCTTCCTCTGCATCGGTTACATCATACTCAGTGCATGTGTAGCCATTTATCTTTTTAATATTGGTGCTTTTGGTAACCTTAGGAGTTCCTGTTGGTTTTGCGGGAGCGCCGGGGGCCTGGTCAAAATAAATTTTACGCACAGGGCTTAGCGCAGTCATTTTTTTGGTGGAAAGATCTATAAGGAAAGTGCCTTCATTATTATTAGTCCTTAAGTCTAAATTCTCTACCCTAACATTGTTGCCCTTTACATAATATTTATAAAGGCTTGTGTCGGTCCCGTTAAATTGCATAAAATCAATGGTTCCTTCAAAAGGCCCTGCAGGTTTTGCAGGTGCTGTTTTGGCTGCCTGACCTAAAGCAACAGAAGAAATTAAAACACAAGTAAGGAGAAGAGAAGAAAGGTTTTTCATGGAAGAATGTTATAAGAAGGATAGATTTTAGGATGCCAAATTAGCTTTTTTTATAATACATCCACGATGCTTCGCTTTTCTCAATTATGTATCTTCGCAGACTATGAGGGATGAGCATAAAACAGGTATGGAAGGCGAAACCAAAGCGGTTGAATACCTGCGCAGCGCGGGTTATGAAATACTTGAAACTAATTGGAGATTTGGGCAGGAAGAAATAGACATTATAGCGCGCGATAAAGACTTTTTAGTTGTGGTAGAAGTAAAAACGCGTTCGAGCAAAGCCTTTGGAGAGCCGGAAGCTTTTGTAAACCGACAAAAGCAAAGACACTTGGTAAAAGCTGCCGGAGCCTATATCGAAAAACATGGCCTTGATCTGGAAGTACGTTTTGATATTGCATCGGTGATGAAAAACGGAGAATCATATGAAGTAAGCCTTATTAAAAATGCCTTTTACCCCCTACTCTCCAAATGATAAAATACGTATTGCCCCTGCATATTATATTTATTGTAACCTGGTTCGCCGGGCTATTTTACATAGTCCGCCTGTTCGTATACCACACCGAAGCGGAGAAAAAAGCAGAACCCGAAAAAAGCATTCTGCAAAACCAATATAAAATAATGGAAAGACGCCTGTGGTATGGAATCACCTGGCCATCTGCTATAATTACCTATGGCCTGGGATTTACTCTGTTGTATAGTATGTACGGATGGAATATACCTGCCTGGCTCTTGATCAAGCTTTGCTTTGTATTTGGCCTTACTCTTTACCATTTGCAGAACCATGTTATTTTCCGCAAGCTTCAAAAGGGCAATATTACATGGTCATCTGCACAGTTGCGTATGTGGAATGAGCTAGCAACTATATTTCTTGTCGCCATAGTTTTTATTGTGACTCTTAAGGACACAGTAAGCTTTATGTGGGGAGTAATTGGCATTTTGCTTTTCGGTTTTGCACTGTGGGGTGCCATTATGATTTATAGAAAGGCAAGACAAAAGAAAGGAGAATAATTTATTACGAAATTATGAGTGAAAAACCTTTTGTAGTAATGGGTGCCGGCCTGGTAGGATCTTTGTTATCTATCTATCTGGCAAAGCGGGGACATAAGGTTGAAATATATGAACGCCGTGATGATATGCGCCTTGGCAATATGGGCGGAGGACGCTCCATTAACCTTGCACTGTCTGACAGAGGCTGGAAAGGATTACAAGGCGTTGGTATAGCAGATGAAATAAAAAAGATTGCCATACCCATGAAGGGCCGTATGGTGCATGATAAAGAATGCAAGACCAACTTTCTGCCATACGGTAAGGAAGGCCAAGCTATATATTCTGTTTCGCGCGGAGGACTTAATTGCATGCTAATGAACCTTGCTGAAAAGCATGGAGCTAAAATTCATTTTAACCAACGTTGCAAAAGCCTTTCAACAAAAGATAGCGTTGCTATTGTGGAAGATGCAAACCGCAAGGAAACTAAAGTAAATGCAGAAAGAATATTCGGGACAGATGGTGCCTTTTCTGCGGTGCGCCTGCAAATGCAAACCTCTATGGACAGGTTTCAATATTCACAACACTATCTCGATTACGGATATAAAGAGTTAGTGATACTTCCGACAAAAGATGGTGGCTTTGCTATGGATAAAAACTGCCTGCATATATGGGCACGTGGCACTTTTATGATGATAGCACTGCCAAATATTGACGGGAGCTTTACCTGTACTTTGTTCTTCCCATTCGAAGGGAAAGAATCCTTTGCCACTATTAAGGACGAGGATACTATAGAGAAGTTTTTTAAGGAAACATTCCCCGATGCGGTGCCACTTATGCCTACACTGGTGCATGATTTTTTGAATAATCCCACTTCCTCACTTGTTACCATTCGTTGTTACCCCTGGAGCATTGAAGACAAGGTAATGCTACTCGGCGATGCTGCCCATGGAGTTGTACCGTTTTACGGACAAGGTATGAACTGTGGCTTTGAAGACTGTACAATACTGGAACAGCTCATGGAGAAGCACCTGAAAAAGGGAAGCAATGATACAGCATGGAAAACAATATTTAAGGAATTAGAGCAATCACGCAAGCCCAACTCTGATGCTATTGCCGACCTTGCTGTAGCTAACTTTACCGAAATGCGTGACCTGGTTACCCACCCCGATTTTATTTTGCAAAAGAAAATAGAAGCACATTTTAGCCAGCTGCATCCGGACAAATGGCTACCACTTTACACAATGGTTACATTTACTGACCTTCCCTATAGCCACGCTTTAAAGCAAGGCCAAAAGCAAGATGCCATCATGAGAAAAGTTTTGACCTCCATACCTGAAATTGAGACCAAATGGAACTCTCACGAGGTTGAGAAGCTCATGCTGAAATTGATAGAAGAAAACTAAAACAGATAATAATTAAGTTACACAAAATGAAAAAAATCTATTTACTCTTTCTGTTGTCCTTTTTTGCCTTAAGGATATTTGCATTCCCCAGTGATTCTACCTTAACCAAATTTGAGATCAGGCCATCAGCAACCGACACAACTATAAGAAATTGTGGTCAGGCATTGCACTTAGTAGTGTATGACAAAAGCGCAAAACAGGGGAAACTGCTTTTATTTATGACAGGCACCGGAGGTGTTGCGAATAAAGGCCCAAAAGACTTTTTTCATACTGTGGTTGAGCAGGGTTACAGGCTTATTTCGGTTTCATTTATTGATACTCCTGCAGTTGCCCAGGTGTGCCACGGAGATACTATTGTAAAAGATTCTGACTGTGCTGATGAATTCAGAATGAGAAGAATGTATGGTAAGGATTTGAACTTTAACCATATTAATGACGGACCGCACGATGCTATTGTGTATCGCTTTGTTAAGCTTTTGCAATACCTTATCAAGACGGATAAAGATGGCAACTGGGGTAAATACCTGGATGATAATGGCAACCCTAAATGGAGCGAAATAGCAGTGAGTGGCCAATCGCAGGGCGGCGGTATGGCCCAGTACCTGGGTAAACACGAAATGGTTTACCGTGTTATTTCCTTTTCAGGAGGGTGGGATTTTTCCGGTAAAGATAGGATAGCACACTGGTATTTTTCAAGCAATATAACTCCCCCCGATGCATGGTATGGCACCTATAATGTAAAGGAGGATGCAGCAAGTTTGATATTGCAATCCTATAACGCCTTGAAAATACCTAAGAGCCATATTTACGGACTCAACCTGCCTGTAAGAGATGGCCGCAAGGCCCATACAGAAGGGATAGGCAACCCTGCATACAAGCAAACCTGGATTGAAATGCTGGGTAAGGGGAATTGATTTGTGGCAAATAACATCTCGAAAATAGAAGAGCTCGAAAAACTAGCGAGAGAACTTGAACCAAGCCCAGTGCAGCGCAAGGTTGCACGCGATGGCGTTGTAGACTATACAGAGAACTTTATAAATCACATAGAAACTGATCCTGCCTATAATAACAGCAGGAAAGAGAGCGAGGTATTTTTGTATAGTCCCATCAGTGAACAAGGCGAACCACTTGATGGAGTACTTTCTTCTTTAAAAAAGGGATTAGACCTTCCTGCCCTCAATCCAGCTTCAGGTGGGCACTTGGGATATATACCTGGCGGCGGTCTTTATTACTCAGCCCTGGGCGATTATTGGGCCGATATTACCAACCGCTACGCAGGTATATTTTATGCAAGTCCGGGTGCAGTGCGCATGGAGAACATGCTCATACATTGGGTTGCAAGCCTTGCAGGATACCCTGACAATGCAGTAGGAACACTGACAAGCGGAGGCAGTATAGCTAATCTTTCAGCCATTGTTGCCGCAAGAGATGCCAAAGAAATAACATCAGAGAAAATTAAAAAGTCTGTTATCTATCTCTCATCTGCAGTGCATCACTGTGTGTTTAAAGCCATAAGAATTGCAGGGCTTGCAGAGTGTGAGATACGTCATCTGCCTTTGGATGAAAGCTACAGAATTAAACCAGAAGTACTTGAAGCTACTATTATTGAAGATAAACAAAAAGGTTTGATACCCTTTTTAGTTGTAGCATCTGCCGGAACTACGGATACTGGATCTGTGGACCCGTTGCAGAAAATTGGAGAGATTGCTAAGAAGCATAATCTATGGTATCATATAGATGCTGCTTATGGCGGGTTTTTTCTGCTTACAGAATATGGCAAAGAAAAATTCAAAGGAATTGAATTGTCAGATTCATTTGCCATAGACCCTCATAAAGGCCTGTTCCTGCCCTATGGAATTGGGATGCTTATTGTAAAAGATAAACAGGCTTTGATGAAGTCTCATTATTACCAGGCTAATTATATGCAAGATACCTTAAATGCTGACGAAGAAGTTTCTCCTGCCGATATTTCACCTGAACTAACCAAGCACTTTAGGGGATTACGTATGTGGTTGCCGCTTAAGCTGCATGGCTTAAAGCCCTTTCGCGCTTGCCTGGAAGAAAAGCTTTTACTCACGCATTACTTTTATGCAGAAATACAAAGGTTAGGTTTTGAAGTAGGACCCGAACCGGAATTATCTGTAGCAACCTACCGTTATATTTCCAAAAAGCACGAACCAAATGCCTTTAACAAAAGGCTAATAGAAGAGGTTGTGAAAGACGGAAAAGTATTTATTTCCTCGACTACCCTGAATGGAAAATTTATGCTGAGGATTGCTGTGCTTAGCTTTCGCACACATTTGTCAACAGTAAATACATTACTTGAAAAGTTGAAAGAAAAGGCAGCAATGCTAGAGAAACTCGACAAGCTATAATACCTACAGCTTCTTCAAAGCCTCTGCTAAGTCTACCTTTTGAAGCACGGCTTTTTGAATTTCATCTATAGAAATCCTGTCCTGTTTCATGGTATCTCGATCACGGATAGTAACTGTATTATCCTCTAATGATTGGTGATCCACCGTAAAGCAATAAGGTGTTCCTATGGCATCTTGCCTGCGGTAACGCTTGCCAATAGAATCCTTTTCATCATACTGGCAATAAGTAACTAGCTTAAGTTTATTGAATATCTCCATAGCCTTTTCAGGCAGTCCGTCTTTTTTAATAAGAGGCAGAATAGCTGCTTTTACCGGGGCAAGGAATGGAGGAAATTTTAAAACATCTCTGTCAGTTCCGTCTTCCAACTTTTCATTTACTAATGCTTTAGAAAGCACCGCGAGGAACATTCTATCAAGCCCAACAGATGTTTCTACAACATAAGGCACATAGCTTTCGTTTAGCTCCGGGTCGAAGTATTGAAGCTTTTTGCCAGAGAACTTTTCATGGCTCTTAAGGTCAAAGTCAGTACGAGAATGTATACCTTCCAACTCTTTAAATCCGAACGGGAAAGCAAACTCTATATCGCAGGCCGCATTGGCATAATGAGCTAGTTTGGTATGATCGTGAAAGCGATAACTATCCTTTGAAAACCCAAGGCTATGATGCCAGGCAAGTCTCTTTTCTTTCCATGTTTCGTACCATTTAAGTTCTGTTCCGGGCTGCACGAAGAACTGCATTTCCATTTGCTCAAACTCACGCATGCGGAATATGAACTGCCTGGCCACTATCTCGTTCCTAAAAGCCTTACCCGTTTGAGCAATGCCAAAGGGTATCTTCATACGTGCACTTTTCTGCACGTTCAAAAAATTGACGAATATTCCTTGAGCAGTTTCGGGACGCAGGTAAAGAGTGTTCGACGATTCCTCCATAGCACCCATGCTGGTAGAGAACATTAGGTTGAACTGGCGAACATCTGTCCAGTTGCGGCTACCGGAGATAGGGCATACTATTTCACAATCTATAATGATCTGCTTTAGATCAGTCAGGTTGCTTTCCTCCATAGCCTTTTTAAAGCGGGTATGGATAGTATCTATCTTGTTTTTTACTTCCACAATCCTCGGGTTGGTAGAACGGAACAAAGGCTCGTCGAACTTATCTGCAAACCTCTTTTTAGCCTTTTCTACTTCTTTCTCTATCTTATCTTCAAGCTTGCTTAAATAGTCTTCAATCAAGTTATCGGCACGATAGCGCTTTTTAGAATCCTTATTGTCTATGAGTGGGTCGTTAAAGGCATCCACGTGGCCGGAGGCCTTCCATATGGTAGGATGCATAAATATGGCAGTGTCTATACCTACAATATTCTCATGTAGCTGAACCATAGCCTTCCACCAATAGGTGCGAATATTATTTTTTAGTTCGGCCCCGTAGCTGCCATAATCGTAAACCGCGCTTAATCCATCATAAATTTCACTGGATGGAAATATGAATCCATATTCTTTGCAATGAGAAATTATATTCCTAAAAAGGTCTTCGTTATTCATAAGCGCAAACTTAAATCAATTTTTGAATCCTGAGAAAATGCCTATATTTGTTTCTCTCAAAATATTCTTCATGAAAAAATATTTACTTTTTCTTTTCGTTGTATCATTTGCGCTTAGCATAAATATAGCCAAAGCCCAGGTGCCTATTGTTAGTGACTCGGCAGATGACTTTGAAGTCTGGGCAGATGACCCCCTTGGGGCTGGTGTCAAGGACCCTAATACCGGCAATGCAGGAATACCCGGGTGGCAATGTCTGAATTCCCTGGCCTCACCTATTTTCGGCACCCCCACATCCCCAGTATCTGTGTTTCAAGATAGCACCATAGTGCATAAGGCTAAATATGCATGTAAAATTGTCTCTGTAGTCTTAAATTCTACCGGCTACTCTTATGTAAAATCATTCGCCCCACATGATACAGTTGGTGTTGTGTTTTTAGGAGCCGTTACAAGCGGCAATCCTCCTATAATATTAGGCGTTGCTTTCCCGCATCGTGTAACTTCTTTTAGCTTCTGGTATCAGTATATTCCGGCAACAAAGAGCGGCATACCAGATACAGCATCCTGTAATGTAGTTCTCACACATTACCATCACCAAATTGGGCAAGGCTCTGTTCTCATCAATGCCATGGGTACATGGGCGAAACAAGTTGTTAATATAACATACGATAGCGCCACTACTCCCGATACATTAAACATTCTTTTCAGCTCTTCCAGCTTATATAAACCCCTGCCGGGCAGTATTTTATATATTGATGATGCAGGCACCCCCTTAAACCCTCAGGGTATAAATGAAGTACAGGCCCCATCTGCAGCAGTTGATGTATATCCTAACCCGGCATCAAACAAAGTTAATATTCGCATTTCGGGCGAAAACGCTTATGGAGTTGAGGTATTTGATATAACAGGCAAAAAAATAAATACTTATTCTGTTAAGAACAGTGCAGCAGCTATTAACACCGAAACATACTGCCCCGGGCTTTACATTTACCAGCTTTACGATAAAGACGGTACACTTATAAAGGTGGGCAAGTTTAGTGTGGTGCAGTAAAGGTACGTTACTCCAAATCCCTAAAGGGGATTTGAGCGAAGGTATTGTAGCGTGCATAGCAGCTTTTTTGATGAGAAAAATAAGACTTGCTATCTCCAATCCCTCTATATTCATAGAGAGGGGAAGACCGAAGGTAGGGGTGAGTATATATTGTCTTATAGCCCCAAACCCCTAAAGGGGCTTTTAACAGAGACTATAGCCACAAACAGGAAGCCCCTTTAGGGGTTTGGGGCAGATGGTTGAAAACCAATGGTTCATAGGGGTTTTAAGAGAAATTTCTCTATTTAACCATATACAGTTGAAAGATTCTCCCGAAAATCTTCACAGATATTAAAATAATAATTAGCTTTGCACCCCTTTTACAAAAAAGGATAAACAGTATTATATTAAAAACATATAGAACGTGAATACGCCAAGTTATAAGACTATTTCTGCCAATGACGGAACCGTTAAGAAAAACTGGTTCCTGGTAGACGCTGAAAACCAGATTGTAGGACGCCTTGCTTCTGAGGTTGCTAAAATATTAAGGGGCAAGCACAAGCCATCCTATACTCCACACGTTGACTGCGGAGATAATGTAGTTATTATTAATGCTGAAAAGGCAAGGTTTACTGGCAAGAAACTGAGCGATAAGCAATATGTACGTTACACTGGCTACCCTGGCGGACAAAGATTTGCTACCCCTAAAGTAGTGCTTGAAAAGCACCCTGAAAGGGTTTTGCAATATGCTATAAAGGGCATGTTACCTAAGAACAAACTGGGAGCAAAACTGCAAACCAATGTGTTTATTTATGCAGGTACCAATCACCCGCACGAAGCACAACAACCGAAAGAACTTAAGTTTAATTCATAAATAACAAGCTGAGAAAACATGAGTGAAATTATCCACTCCCTGGGAAGAAGAAAAACATCGGTAGCCCGCATTTACCTAAAAAAGGGCAAGGGCGCTATTACCGTAAACAATAAAAACTATACTCAATACTTCCCTACAGGTGTATTGCAGTTTTTGGTAGAACAACCTTTTAACATTGTAGCTGCTGAAAAGAACCAGCACGATGTTAGCGCTACCATAGCTGGCGGCGGTGTAAAAGGCCAAGCGGAAGCACTCAGGCTGGCTATTTCTCGCGCATTGGTTATAATCAATCCGGAATACAAGCCACTGCTCAGGGCTGCTAATTTGCTTACCCGCGATCCTCGTATGGTAGAGCGTAAAAAGCCAGGCCAGAAGAAAGCAAGAAAGAGATTCCAATTTACAAAACGCTAAACTTTATATTTATCTAACCTTTTTAAATTTCAACATCAAATCAACAACATGCCAAAAACCTCGTTTGACGATCTATTAGAAGCAGGAGCACACTTCGGGCACCTGAAAAGAAAATGGAATCCTAATATTGCTCCTTATGTATTCGGAGAAAAGAACGGTATCCACATTATCGACCTTAACAAGACACTATTAAAACTTGATGAGGCTTCCAATGCGCTCAAACAAATTGCTAAATCGGGCAGAACAATTCTTTTTGTTGCTACCAAAAAGCAAGCCAAGCATATTATTGTTGAAAAGCTGAAAGAGATAAACATGCCCTGCGTTACCGAGCGTTGGACCGGCGGTATGTTAACCAATTTTGCCACCATACGTCGTAGTGTACGTAAGATGTCGGACATGAATAAAATGGCTACCGATGGCACATTAGATACATTATCCAAAAAGGAAAAACTTCAATTATCACGCCAAAGAGAGAAACTGGAACATCAATTGGGCACCATTGCCAATATGACCCGTTTACCTGCTGCTGTGTTTGTAGTGGACATTACCAAAGAACACATCGCAATTTCTGAAGCACGCAAACTTAACATACCAACATTTGCTATTGTAGATACCAATTCTGATCCAAACAGGGTTGATTTTGCTATACCGGCAAATGATGATTCATCTACCTCCATAAGTGTTATTATTGACACTGTTTGTCAAGCTATCAAGGAAGGCCTGGAAGAAAGAAAAGAAACCCAGATCGTAAATAAGGTAGGCGATAAGAAGGAAGAACAATCAGAAGTAGAAGCTGCTGACGAAGAAAGCACTGAAGATGAAGCAATGGAAAGCATTGAAGCTTCTGCAGATGAAGACAGAGAAGTAAAGCCTGCAACTGAAACAGACAAAATGGCTAAGAGTGGAAAGGAAAAGAAGCTTCCCCCCAGGAGACCAATTAGAAAATAATAATTATACCCTTACTATATGAGCATCACTGCTGCTGATGTAAACACACTGCGCCAACGTACAGGTGCAGGCATGATGGATTGCAAAAAAGCCCTTACAGAAGCTAATGGCGATTTTGAAAAAGCCATTGATATACTCCGCGAAAAAGGCCAGAAAGTGGCCGCAAACCGTAGTGGAAGAGAAGCTAAGGAAGGTTGTGTGATCTCCAAAGTATCTGCCGACGGCAAAAAGGGAATCCTTATCATGCTTAATTGCGAAACGGATTTTGTATCGCGTAACCAGGAATTTATTGATGTATCTGAAAAGATAGCCAACATTGCCCTTAACGGTAACTTTGCTACCTTGGATGAACTTAAGGCCGCTCCTTATGATGGAGGCTTGACCATAGAAAAAAAGATACTCGAGTATATTGGCAAAACAGGCGAAAAAATGGAACTCTCAGTATACGAACATATAAAGGGAGAAAAAGTATTCGCATATAACCACCCTGGCAACAGGCTGGCAAGTATGGTTGCCTTTAACAAGGCTGATGCTGCTAACCTGAACGAAATAGGCAAGGAAATATCTATGCAGATTGCAGCTATGGCGCCTATAGCTATAGACAAGAGCGACGTAACACAGGAAACCCTTGATCGTGAAATGCAAATAGCAAAGGAACAGGCACGCCAGGAAGGTAAACCTGAGGCTATGCTTGAAAAGATTGCGGTAGGTAAGGTAAATAAGTTCTATAAGGAATCTACTTTGCTAAACCAGGACTATATAAAGGACGCTAAGAAAACGGTATTACAGTTCATGCAGGATAACGACAAAGAGCTAAAAGTATTGGCGTTTAAAAGAGCCGTTTTAGGTTAGTTTATTTTTTAATCCTCCTTTTGGAGGATTTTTTTTGCAATATTGTGCCTATGAAATACAAAAGAATACTACTTAAGCTAAGCGGAGAATCGCTGATGGGCGACCAACAATTTGGTATAGAACACCAGGCTGTACTTCATTATGCTGAGGAAATTAAAACAGCGGTAGAAACAGGCGCACAAGTGGCGATAGTTATTGGTGGCGGTAATATATTCAGGGGCATACAAGCCACAGCAAGCGGCATGGACAGGGTGCAGGGAGATTACATGGGGATGCTGGCAACCATCATAAACAGCATGGCCTTACAATCAGCTTTAGAAATGCAGGGAATGCCTACGAGGCTTATGTCAGCTATAGAAATGAAGGAGATATCTGAACCATTTATACGCCGCAGGGCAGTACGTCACTTGGAAAAAGGCAGAGTAGTGATATTTGGCGCCGGTACAGGCAATCCTTATTTTACAACTGATACAGCAGCCAGTTTACGTGCCATTGAAATAGAAGCAGATGTAATATTAAAGGGAACTCGTGTAGATGGAATTTACACAGCCGACCCGGAAAAGGATAAAAATGCCAAGCGCTACGATACCATTACTTTTGATGAGGCTTATAAAAAAGGCTTGCAAATAATGGATCTAACGGCCTTTACCCTTTGTAAAGAGAACAAACTGCCTATTATAGTATTCGATATAAATAAGCACGGCAATCTTAAAAGAATACTTCAGGACGAAAAAATAGGCACCCTGGTAAGTAACTAATATCCCTTAAGTCTTACACTTTCTCCGCTACTACTTGATGGTGGATTTTAGGTATTGCTTCCACATGATCATGCATCTTATGTAGTTCCAGAATGGTAGTCTTGCCATCTGGTGCTTCCCTATACATTGGACTGAACTTGCGGTTGATTAATATTTCAGAATAGATATAAGAGGTTCTTTGCTGAACGACGTTGGAGAATACATCATCAAATCCCTTTATTAGTACATATATCTCAACGTCAGCAGCCCGCATATCTTCCTCAGTCAGCCCTAACAAAGGGCTTTTTTCATCTATTGGATGAACAACGGTCCAGTTCATGGGCAGACTTTCCACCTTGCTTCTTTCCAGTTCCAATTTGTAGTATCTAAAAACTCTTTTATCACCTTCTTGTGCTTGTAGGGCCACATTCACCATTACTTCTACATCGGTTAGTGTATGATTCTCCTTATACGAAGCAAAACGGAACATAAACCCTGTTTTACCATGATAAGGACTTATAAGGGCATGCTTGCTGAAAATAAGATACGATTTAGGCTTGGCGAATCTTCCGTAGATAAGACCTGTTGCAATAGCAAAAGATAAAAAGCCAAATAGAGCTTCTATGGAAGCCACTATGTTCGCCATGCTACCCAATGGATTTATTCTTCCGTAACCGACTGTCGTAAAGGTTTGGGTACTAAAAAAATATACTTCCCTAAAAACTGCCCATGGGGTTGTGCCTAAAATTCCTTGTAATTGGTTTGCCCCAATTAGTAAGTAAATAGCAGTAAATATGAGATTAAAAACTGCGAAGAAAATAAGAATAACGGCAATGAATTTCCAGCGGGGCATACTAAGCATAACCTGGAATACGCTGAATCTGCTAAAGAAGCCAAAGCCTTCTTTACGCAGATTAAAAGATCCATCCTTATTGATAAACCTTCCTCCATAGTTATCGGCATTGGTACCAAAGCCTGTATCGTTATTCTCCTTTAAGGAAGTATTAATATGCTTGTGCGTGGCCATTATTCTGGTACAGGGTTAATTGTCTATTCAAAAGTAAAAATAAACTAGATGTACTTTAAGAATAGATTTATTTCTCCTTTTGCAACCAAGCCAACACCATCCTCAGTTTGCCCCAGGAAACATTATCCGGAACCCTTTCTTTGATCCCAGCCAATTGAAGGTTGCCATCGCTTGCAGTAAAGTAACCTGCTATACTTTCTACTTCGGTCATTGGCATTATTTCCTCAATATTTACGATTCCGTTTGATATTGCTTTAGCAAGGTGAGATTCAATGGTGCTTTCTACAAAGTTTCTTTCTAGTGCAATCTCAGCAATAGTTTTACCGCTTTTAAATATCTTGATTGTTTCTTCCACTGTTCCCGTAACTTCCTGACTTGAAGATTCACCCTTGGTAATTTTCCTTGGTTCAATATTTATTTCCTTGCAATAGTTGTTGACAATGCGAACTATCTCATCGGCATAAGGCTTTATTCTGGCAGTGAGTCCCTTAATATTTAATAAGGACTCCACATCGCAAGGAAGGTTCTCACAAATTTTGTCTATTGTTTTGTCCCTGTAAACCCGGGAAATAGTCATACCATTTTCTCTTGCCAGTCTCTTTCTCAACTCACTAAGCCTGTTATATAGGTTTCCATGCGCCCCGCCCTTTATGGCAGTGCTTATGGGTTTATTTCCTGCAAAAGAGGAGCGTATCTTTTCTATCGTTGCAATTACCTTTTTACTATTATCTAAATAAGTATTAAGCAAAAAACCTTCTTTACAAAATCTTAGCTTCCTCAGTATTTCATTAATGGCAACATTAATTTCTTCCAAAGGCTCATCCACCATCCTTGATACCTTCTTGGTTTTAATACTCAATGGATGCTGCAAGAAGCTCACCTTCCACTTGTCTATTTCAGTAGAAAAATAATTTGCAGCATCCTTTATTCGCTTTTGTAATGGCGGGTTTGTCTCCACATCGGGAGTCTGTCTAAAAACTCCAAGCATATATTCTTTAAACTTAAAGGCCACTTCATCAAGTGCCTTTTGTTCCTGTATGAGTTTTTCAAGCCAAATAAGACCTTCAGGAGAAATGCTTTCTCTGCTTGTCTGCATCACTCCCTTCAGCTCTTTTAGCTCATACTGCCAATTTTTCCAGGTAAAAATATCCAGCAATTCATTTTGAATAAAAGTCTGCCTGGCCTCTGCAAATCTTTGCGCCAGATTTTTCTCATCCTGGTTTTTTTCGGTCCATTCTTTTAAGTTTTGATGTGCTCCTAGAAA
>Ga0206878_10362_pt1 | contig 14955 bp, 14 predicted proteins | sample Alteio_BWOrgCont_8_FD_152621 | JGI IMG/M metagenome (GOLD analysis project Ga0206878, IMG submission 152621) | Enriched cells from forest soil in Barre Woods Harvard Forest LTER site, Petersham, Massachusetts, United States -... | ecosystem: Environmental > Terrestrial > Soil > Temperate forest >... | reverse complement strand
TGAATGAGCAGGTCGTGCTGAAGAAGATGTAACAGCGAGGAAAACACTGTGTTTTATTTAGAGCTTGGTTAATTTTTTTATTTATATTAGACTGATCAAATCTTATTCATAATGGTTAAAGTTCTTATTCACTTTTATCAAATAGCCGCTTTAACTTATAAATCACAAAATCAGTTGGGGCTGCTTTGGTATCACCATGTCCGAAAATTGGAACAACTGATGATTAAATAATAATTTAATTTTTTTACTGAATTCAATTATTTTGCTTTAATATTATATTGAAATTGATTAAACCCGCGATTATGAACAAAATTTTTACCCTGTTTTTACTTGGCGCCATTGCCCTGGGGGCTAACGCCCAAACACCAACTGTGGCAGTACCCGACCCACAGCCTTACGGAAAAGTAAGTATCGACGATCTTGAGTTAAAAGCCTGCGACTTTGAGAAAGATGCCAATGCCGAGGTGCTGTTTGAAAAAGGCGACTTTTATTACGACCAGAGTTTCAACCTGGAGCAAGAGTATCATAAGCGGGTTAAAATATTTAATGACAACGGGAAGGACGCTGCCAATATCCGCATACCATTTTATGGGGGAAATCACACCGAATCCATCACGGATGTACAGGCCGAAACAATTAATATGGTGGATGGAAAGCCGGTAATAACCAAGCTTGATAAAAAGCTCATCTACATACAGCATATAGATAAGGTGCGCGACGAACTGGTTTTTACCATGCCCGATATAAAAGCGGGATCGGTATTTGAGTATAAATACAAATGGGAAAACCGGGCCTTTTTCGATATGCCGGATTGGTTTTTCCAGGGAAAAATACCGGTAAGGTATAGCGAGCTGGATACGGAAATACCCGAAATGCTTTATTTTAAAACGCGCACCCAAGCCTCGGTCGCCTATTACAAACATACACATTCAACCGTATCGCGCTCTCTTGGCGAGGGTACCGATATGCACCCCTATAATAGTGAGCGCGAGTTAAGGGCTATGGCAAACGTGGTGTCGTTACCGGATGAACCTTATATGACCTCGGATGCTGATAACCTGAAAGGCGTTTCTTTCCAGTTAACCCAGGTAACCCCGTTGGGTGGCTTCCAGAGTTCATTTGCCGATACCTGGCCAAAAATAGGCGGTATACTTGCGGACGATGAGGATTTTGGCAGCCAGCTAAAAAGAAAACTGACAAACGAGGAAGACATAATCAGTAAAGCAGCCGCACTGAAAACAGACGACGAAAAAATTGCCTATATTTTTAATACCGTTAAAAATACCATGAAATGGAATGAACGCGACCGCTGGTACACCAACGATGGCACGTGCAAGGCCTGGGATACTAAAACAGGTAACTCGGCCGAGATAAACCTCATTTTATATCATCTGCTCAAAAAATCAGGCCTTAAGGTGTATCCTATGGTGGTAAGCACACGCGACCATGGCAAGGTAAATCCATATTATCCTTCTTTATACCAGTTTAACCGCGCCGTAGCCTATATACCGGTTGACAGCACCAAACGTTATATCCTGGATGCTACCGGGAAATATAATACCTACAATGAAATGCCCGATAATTTACTGAACTCATCGGGCTTGTTTATCGATAAAGAAAGCAAAACCTACGATATATTATTTTTAAACAAGCTCGAGCCGGTAAGGCAGGTAGCCCTGATAAATGCAGAAATTAAACCTGATGGAAAAATGACCGGCACTGTACAAATGAACAGCTACAGTTATAACCGGATAAGCGCTGTAAAAAAATATAAAACCGACGGCGAAAAAAAATACATCGATTATTTAACCGAGGGTAATAACAATTTAAAAATATCGTCTATTAGGTTTGATAATATGGAGGTGGATACCCTGCCGCTGACGCAGAACATCGATTTTAACCTTGATCTTTCCGGGTCGGATGAGACCTATATTTACTTTATACCAGATATTTTTACTACCCTGCATTCCAATCCCTTCCTTAGCGTAAACCGGTACACCGATATTGATTTTGGCTATCGCAACAATTATGCGATAAACGGGATTTATAAAGAGCCGGCAGGTTATAAGGTTGATGCGATGCCGAAAAGCGTAAGTATGTCAATGCCCGATAAAAGTATAACGTTCAGGCGTATTGTGGCCGAACAGGATGGTTCTATAGTGGTGCGGTATTCCATCGATTTCAAGAAATCGCAATATTTTAAAGAGAGTTATCCCGAGTTTTACGATTTCTTTAAGAAGATGCATGAATTGATGAATGAACAGATCGTGTTGAAAAAATCCTGATTAAACAATGCCAGATAATTATTTAAAACGCCTGCTGTTTGCTTCGGCTGCGCTAACATGCGTGGCGATGCAAGGCTATAGCCAGGATTCGCATCCCGATAAACAGGTATATATAGCTGCCGGCATACCCGACTCCTTGAAAGAGGATGCCAACTCCGTTGTGCGTTATTCGGATATCAATATAAATGTTGCCGGTCCGGGCAAAGAAGTTAAAAAAGTCCATCGGGTGGTCACCATCCTGAATGAAAAGGCTGATCGCGAAGCGGTAATGGTGCTTCCGTATAATAAGAAGTATAATACTTTCAGCAGTATAGAGATGGTGGTTTACGACGCTAACGGTAAAGAAATAAAAAAATACCGGAAAAGCGATATGTACGACGGCGCGGCCGGGGACGATGAAACCCTGGTGACCGACGAACGCTTTTTGGCTGTGAGGCATACCGTAGCCGCTTACCCGGTAACGGTTGAAACAGCATACGAGGAAACCATATCAAGTTACCTTGACCTGGGAGGCTGGGATATACAGGAGGATGAACAGGCTGTTCAAAGCTCAAACTGCCTGGTAGCCATTGCCGGCACCGAAGGCTTCAGGTATCTTAACAGGAATACCGGCATTAAGCCAACCATTGGCAGTGCCGATAATAAAGCAACTTACGCGTGGTCTGTTTCGAACCTGAAAGCCATTAAACTGGAAGAAAAAGCTGAGCCCTGGCGTGTGTTCCCGGCCATTTATTTTGGAGCGAACAATTTTGAATTTTACGGCATGGCGGGCGACTTTAGCTCATGGCAGAATTTTGGAAAATGGATAAAAACATTAAATGCTGATGTATGCACCTTAACACCGGAAAGGGCCGCACAGATAAAGCAGATGACCGACAGTATTAAAACAGACAAAGGAAAAGTAAAATTTTTATACAATTATTTACAGCAAAATATGCGCTACGTTAGCGTGCAACTGGGTATTGGCGGCCTGAGGCCATTTGCTGCCAGCTTTGTGGATCAAAAAAAATATGGCGACTGCAAAGCGCTATCAAACTACATGTGTGCTTTACTAAAGGCGGTTGGCATCCCCTCGTGCTATGCAATAGTGAATGCCGAAGCCAACCAGGAGCCTGCTGAACCATCGTTCCCCTACAATTATTTTAACCACGTAATTTTATGCGTACCGTTTAAAGCAGATACTACCTGGCTGGAGTGTACCAGTAGTACCGAACCCTTCGGGAAGCTGAGTCCGTTTACCGAAAACCGGCGGGCCTTGCTCATCACAGAAGATGGCGGCAAACTGGTTAATACGCCGCGCAGCATGATGCTCGACAACCAGTTTAACAGCGAAGTGCATTTGGTGCTTAATGCCGACGGCGGCGCCAAGGCTAACGTGAAAATATTATCCACTGGGGTTTACCGCGACGACTATATCGGCATATCTTCCTTAAAAACCGATGAGCAAAAGGAAACCATAATGCATACGCTCAACATTAAGCAGCCAATAGCATTTGATATTAACCCGGGTGCGGATAAAAATGGCATCAAGGAAATGAACCTGGATTTGGAGTACGACAAGTTTTGCGATATAATGGCCGGGGATAAGCAATTTTACAAGCCGCACGCCATCGACCTCGTAGCGTTTACCGTGCCTGTAGAAGAGCATCGGAAATCGGATTATTATTTTGAGCAGCCCATACAAAAATCCTGTGTTACCACTATTGATCTGCCGACCGGTTTTGAAGTAGAAACCCTGCCGGTTAACCAGAGTTTAAAATTTACTTACGGCAGTTACGATGTAAAATATGTTTACGATGCCGCCAAAAACCGGGTAGTCAGTACAGCAAAATTCAATATCACCAACCAGGTTATTCCCGCTGCCAAATACGCCGAGATGCAGGTTTATTTAGATGCCGTTGCCAAGGCTCAAAATAAAAAGCTGGTGATACGCCGTAAGGCGTAAATTTGCCCTGATGATATTCAGGCTTGATGAGCGTTTGTTATTTCCCGACCCGGAACTGGCGGAGCCAGATGGCCTTTTGGCTGTCGGCGGCGACCTTTCAACGGAACGGCTGTTGCTCGCTTATCAAAACGGCATATTTCCCTGGTATAGCGATGATACGCCCATGTTGTGGTATTCGCCGCATGAACGGTTTGTGCTTTACCCAACCGAACTGAAAATAACCGGCTCTATGCGGCAGGTTTTACGCTCCGGGAAATTCACGGTAACCACAAACAAGTGTTTTGATGAGGTAGTAGCCGCCAGCGCGGCGATTGAACGCTCCGGACAGGACGGCACCTGGATAACCGAAGAGATGAAAACCGCCTACAGTCGCCTTCATCAACAGGGCTATGCACATTCATTTGAAGTTTGGTTCAATGATGAACTTGTCGGGGGACTGTATGGTGTCCGGGTCAATTCAGTTTTTTGCGGCGAAAGCATGTTTACCCGGGTAAGCAATGCATCTAAAGTCGCACTCATCCATTTATGCAATTCAGGTCTGTATAACCTTATAGATTGCCAGGTACATACCGCGCACCTGGAATCGATGGGCGCCAGGATGATCAGCCGGGAACAATATATGAAGGCCCTGAACGGTCAATTATGATTATCTTTGGCCGGAGGGAGGTTTTGCAGTTTTCAGCTGCGCTCTCCTTGCAGGAGAAATGTCGCTGCAAACCATCCGCCACACAAAAAATGGAAATACTCATTCAAAAGGAACGTATTATATTAGGTATTGACCCCGGAACGGCGGTGATGGGTTATGGTTTAATAAAGGAGACCGGCCCTAAAATAGAACTGATATGCCTTGGTGTAGTAAAGATGGATAAGATTGACGACCACATGCTGAAACTACAGCGCATATTTGAGAAAACCGTCGCCTTAATTGATAACTACCACCCCGATTGCCTGGCCATTGAGGCGCCGTTTTATGGCAAAAATATACAAGTAATGTTAAAACTTGGCAGGGCGCAGGGTGTTGCCATGGCGGCCGCGCTATCCCGCAATGTAACGATCACAGAATATGCCCCGCGTAAAATAAAACAATCCATAACCGGCAACGGCAATGCCGCCAAAGAACAGGTGGCCGCCATGCTGCAAAACCTGCTGAAATTTAAGGAAACGCCCGATTTTTTAGATGCGACAGACGGCCTGGCCGTTGCGGTTTGCCATTCTTTCCAAAGAATGCCGACGGGAAAAAGTGCCGGAAAAAAAAGTTATTCGGGTTGGGATACTTTTGCAAAAGATAATGCGAAACGGATTATTTAATGTACGGAGAATGATGTGCAGATTTCAGATGTGCGAATGTGCAGATGCCTGTCTGACGGTCCGATAACATCAACCCGGTTAATTCCCCGTCTGCACATTTGAAATTTGCACATCTACACATCATTTTCCGCACATTATAAAGCCTGCCGTATTTTTTCGGCGGTGGCCTCCAGTTGTTCCGGGGTAAAGCTAAGTTTCGGCCTTTCAAAATTAATGTCGCTAACGTGGTTCAGCGGGATTAGGTGGATATGCGCATGAGGCACCTCCAGCCCTATCACTGCCACGCCAACCCGTTTACATGGAATAGCTTTTTTTAGCGCGACAGCAACTATTTTAGCAAATATCTGCAGTTCGTTATACACCAGGTCGTCCAGGTCGAACAGGTAATCAACCTCCTGTTTGGGGATCACCAGCACATGCCCTTCTGCAAGAGGACTGATATCCAAAAAAGCCAAAAAATCGTCGCTTTCGGCCACTTTATAAGCCGGTATTTCGCCGGCAACTATTTTTGAGAAGATGGTCATTTTGATTTCGGATTTCGGAACTTCGATTTCGGAATTTTTTATTTGGATATCAACGTCAATCAACAATGTGTTACTGCTACTATCAACTGCTACTGCCACTCAAAACAACCGCCTAACGAGAAATCTCCAGTATCTCAAATTCCATTTTACCTGCCGGTACGGTTATCTCGGTTTTTTCGCCTACTTTTTTGCCCAATAAACCTTTGGCAATGGGCGAGCTCACGGATATTTTGCCCGATTTAAGGTCGGCTTCGCTTTCCGAAACCAGCTGGTAGCTCATCACAACACCGTTTTTAATATTCTTTATCTTAACCTTTGATAAAGCAAGCACCTTGGACATGTCGAGTTTAGATTCGTCCAGCAAACGCGCATTGGCTACCAATTCCTGCATTTGTGATATTTTGGCCTCGTGCAAACCCTGTGCCTCCTTGGCCGCATCGTATTCGGCGTTTTCCGAAAGGTCGCCTTTATCGCGCGCTTCGGCTATCGCTTTCGAAATATTCGAACGCCCGGTTGTTTTTAAATATTGTAATTCTTCCTTTAACTTTTCCAAGCCTTCTTTGGTATAATAAGATACCTCTGCCATAACACACAATTTAATTATTAATAATTCAGTTCCGTTGGTTGCAAAAAAAACCGCCCTCCCGTTGTAAGAAGGACGCACCCACATAAAAAACAAACAAGACTATATCGGGCTCGCCTACATAGTCTTGCTTTGATGTGTAGAACGAAGATAAGTTATTTATGTTTTAAAATCCAAATTTTTCTTGGGGGGGTGTTAGAGATCAGAGATTAGTGACTGGAGATTAGAGATTAGAAAAAGTCAGGAAGTCCGAGAGAAAGGTATCGCCGCCGTCCCCTAATCTCTAATTAACTAACCTCCAATCACTATATTTGTGCCATGATAATTGAAGTATTAAAATCAAAGCTTCACCGCGTTAAAGTAACCCAGGCCGAGCTGAATTATGTGGGCAGCATTACTATTGATGAGGATTTGATGGATGCGGCGAATATGATCGCCAACGAAAAGGTGCAGATTGTGAACAACAACAACGGCGCACGTTTTGAAACCTATATTATAAAAGGCGAACGCGGTACGGGCACCATTTGCCTGAATGGCGCGGCGGCCCGCATGGCCCAGGTAGGGGATATTGTGATCATTATGTCGTATGCCTATATGGAAATGGACGAAGCGCGCAACTATCAGCCGCTGTTGGTATTCCCGGATTCGGATAATAAATTGATCAGGTAACCAGTTTTTAATTACCCTTGCCTATATGAAACAGGTATTGACCGCCTTGCTGAGCCTTACGACATTTTTGTGCTTCGCACAGACCAAAAAAATGAATGTTTATCTCCTGAAAAATGACGGAAAATACGTGGAGTTGCGCGACAGCGCCGACTATATCCGGACGGTGACTGAACCCGATTCGGGCTCACAGCTTTACAATATAGTAGAATACTACCTGAACGGGAAAAAGAAACTGATAGGCAAGTCTTCTAAGATCGATCCCCCGGTTTTTGAAGGGCAATGCGCCCGGTTTTATAAAAATGGCGCAAGGCAAGGGCTTACATCCTATAGAAACGGGTTGAAAGCAGGTGTCGAATACGAGTTTTACCCCAACGGAAAGCTTTACCAGGAAAAAGAATACCCGGACAACAACGACCAGTATAACGATCTTACCGACAACTTTTTAATAAAAACAGAACTTGATTCACTTGGAACCAAAGTTGTTGACGGCGGCAACGGTTATTATAAAAGTTACGATGCAACCTTTAAGAGTGTGGTAGAAGAAGGGTCCGTGAAGGACGGTAAAAAGGAAGGCGCCTGGAAGGGATATTTTAAGAATGTCGGTGTCGCGTTTAACGAAAATTATAAAGATGGTAAGCTGGTTGACGGTACGGCGACTTTTAAAGATGGCACAACAAGTACTTACACCAGAACGAGAGGAACGCCGCCGCAATACAAAGGTGGCCTTGATGCATTTTATCAATACCTGGGCAGTAATATTGTTTATCCCACAGATGAGCGCCAAAATAATATTCAGGGCCGGGTGATATTAACATTTATTGTAGAGAAAGACGGCAGCCTTTCGGAAATTAAGGTAATTAAATCGGTAAGCCGTAATATCGATGATGAGGCGGTAAGGGTGATGAAAAATTGCCGCAAATGGCTGCCCGGTACCCAGTTCGGCCAGCCGGCAAGAGTTTTTTACACGCAACCTATCAACTTTGCGCTTAGCAATTAAGAGGTGTGTAATCACCTGTTTGGAAAAGCCCCTAGCCCCAGTACTACATGTAAATGAGCATTTACGTCAATCGGGTTGCGTAACTTGTAAACCATCCTGATCCGTACACTCGACTGGCGCACCAGTTGGTCCAAAAAATTTGAATTATCGATGTCAAGCACCATGCTATTGCCAACTCCGGGGGTAATATCCGTACGCGATGCCACCAGCACTTCATCGGTACTATCGGCTTTTGCCATATAAATTTTTACCATCGACAAGTTGCCGATGTTAAAATCAGTAGGCTCCCTTGACTCCAGGCTGGCCGATACCATGCGCACCTGGCTCACTTTATCGGCGTTATTGCCATCTTTTTTAAAATCCTGGTCGAAACTATTGGCCAGGCCTGATACCGATACATCAACCCCAACCGGCGATGATTTCCTGATCTCCAGCGTGGTGGTATAAGGAAATGTTGACTTTACAATAGACTGCATCATGGCACAACTGCCCAAAACCAACGCAAACCCTAATGAAATAAATAAAACTTTCCGGTTCATAAAATTTGCCCCCTCCCTTTATTCCGATAGGTAAATATCGTAATAATCAATTATAAAGTTAATGTTAAATGTTTGATAAAAACAGGGTGAGATGGGGATATTTTGAGTGGAACGGAAATTAGCAATCCGTAAAAAAAGCAGCAAAATTTTGCTGCTTTTTAGTTGTGATCAACATTAGCTGTTTCGGTAATAATTGCCGGAACAGTTAATCTTAACCGGGGTAATTAGAGTTGGCCGCCTTTTCGGGTGGCTTCTGAATGAGGCTGGTTGCCACTGCCCTGGTTGTGCTGTGCCCTGCCGCCTCTTTCAGCATTGTTACTTTGTTCATCTTCGTCCATTGAACCCGATCCCTGGTCTGATCTGTTGTGGCCCTGGTTTTCCTGGCCCGAACGGTGTCCGCTTTGGCTTTCCTGTTCATTTCCGCGCCCCTGCTCATTTTCCTGGTCGCGCCTGTTCGCATTTTGGTTTCCCTGGTTGCTGTTGCGGCCGTTCTGATCGTCGCGATTCTGCTGACCTCCCTGCTGATTTTGATTGCCTGACATAATGTTTGATTTTAAGTGTTCAAAAATTAGTTTCGAAAGGTTCCGCACTAACAATGCCTGTTTTGGATAATTTTTTAATTAAAAATTAAATCACTTTAAATTAAACGCTTAAATTATTGTTGATTCCGGCAGCCTGTTTTGGTATGATTATTATATGGCTGCGGGCAAATACAACCAGTGTAGTTATTAGTGAACTACAACAGCGCGTTAATTCAAAAAAAAATGCCGCAATACCCTTACAAAATGTATCTTTGCACCCCGACAAGAAGATACCGGATTGCGGGATCAAATTCGGAGGTTTTTAGCCGGCATTCCCGCACGAGGCAGTTTTCTTCAATAAAAAACGCCCATGCCCAAAGATACATCCATTAAATCCGTTTTAATTATTGGTTCAGGCCCTATTATTATTGGCCAGGCCTGTGAATTTGATTATGCCGGTTCGCAAGCCGCACTCTCCCTAAAAGAAGAAGGGATATCGGTATCCATCATCAACAGCAATCCCGCCACAATCATGACCGATAAGGTCATTGCCGACCATGTTTACCTGCTGCCCCTAACCTGCGAAAGCATTGAAAAGATTTTACTGGAGCAAAAGATTGATGCTGTACTGCCTACAATGGGTGGCCAAACTGCGCTTAACCTTTGTATTGAAGCTGCCGAACGCGGCTTATGGACAAAATACGATGTAAAAATTGTAGGCGTTGATATTGCAGCCATTGAAAAAACAGAGAACCGCGAGGCTTTTCGCCAGTTAATGGTTGATATTGGTGTCGGGGTGGCTACTTCAAAAATTGCCAACTCCTTTTTAGAAGGCAAGGAAGCAGCGCAGGAGATCGGCTTCCCGCTGGTTATCCGCCCAAGTTATACGCTGGGGGGCAAAGGTGCCGGTTTTGTACATAAAAAAGAAGATTTTGACGCTGCCCTAAGCCGCGGTCTGCAGGCTTCGCCAACACATGAAGTTTTGGTAGAACAAGCAGTTTTAGGCTGGAAAGAATATGAGCTGGAGTTGCTGCGCGATAACAATGATAACGTAATTATTATTTGTGCTATTGAGAACTTCGACCCGATGGGTATCCATACCGGCGACTCGATAACCGTTGCCCCACCGATGACCCTGAGCGACCGCTGCTACCAGTCGATGCGAAACCAGGCCATCAAAATGATGCGCGCCATCGGCAATTTTGCGGGCGGCTGTAACGTGCAGTTCTCGGTAAACCCGGCTGATGAAGCCATCATCGCGATAGAAATTAACCCCCGTGTTTCGCGTTCATCGGCGCTGGCGTCAAAAGCTACCGGTTACCCTATCGCTAAAATAGCTGCCAAGCTGGCTATCGGTTATAACCTTGATGAAATAGAAAACCAGATCACCAAAACTACTTCGGCTTATTTTGAACCGACACTGGATTATGTGATCGTTAAGATACCCCGCTGGAATTTCGATAAATTTAAGGGCGCTAACCGCGAGTTGGGCCTGCAAATGAAATCGGTAGGCGAAGTAATGGGGATAGGTCGCAGCTTTATTGAAGCGCTGCAAAAGGCCTGTCAGAGTTTGGAGATAGGACGCGCAGGATTGGGCGCCGACGGTCGCCAGAACCGTAACCTCGACCAGATCATGCACAGCCTGGAACACCCAAGTTGGGACAGGCTGTTCCATATTTACGATGCCTTGAGTTTGGGTGTGCCGATAGAGTCGGTACGTAAAGCTACCAAAATTGACCGCTGGTTTTTAAACCAGATAATGAATGTGGTAAACCTGGAGAATGAGTTGCGCCGATATTCGCTAAACAATATCCCCGAAGAATTTTTCTTCACCCTAAAACAAAAAGGATTTTCGGATACACAGATAGCCTACATTTTAGGCAATGTTAGCGAAGAGGACGTTTACCAGCGCCGCAAAGCCCTGGGTATAAAACGTGTTTATAAAATGGTGGATACCTGCGCTGCGGAGTTCCCGGCCAAAACACCTTATTATTACTCCACCTACGAGGGCGAAAATGAGTCTATCGTATCCGATAAGAAGAAAATAATCGTATTGGGCTCGGGCCCTAACCGCATAGGCCAGGGTATTGAGTTTGATTATAGCTGCGTACACGGCTTGCTGGCTGCAAAAGAATCGGGGTTTGAGGCGATAATGATCAACTGCAACCCGGAAACGGTTTCAACTGATTTTAACATGGCCGATAAGCTGTACTTTGAGCCGGTTTACTGGGAGCATGTGCGCGAGATCATCGACATGGAACAACCGTATGGCGTTATCGTGCAGCTTGGCGGGCAAACAGCCTTGAAGATGGCTGAGAAAATGCACGAGCATGGCATCAGGATCATCGGCACCTCGTTCAATGATATGGATATAGCCGAAGACCGTGGCCGTTTCTCCGATTTATTGAAAGAACTGGATATCCCTTACCCAAGATATGGCGTGGCTGAAAGCGCGGAAGAAGCGCTGGAAGTTGCACACACCGTAGGTTACCCGGTATTGGTTCGCCCTAGCTATGTTTTGGGTGGCCAGGGCATGAGCATAGTAATTAATGATGAGGATCTGGAAAAAGCAGTAGTAAGTTTATTGCGCGCGTTACCCGGCAACCGTGTATTGATAGATCACTTTCTCGATCGCGCGGCCGAAGCGGAATCGGATTCCATAAGTGATGGCGACGATGTGCATATTGTGGGCATGATGGAGCATATTGAGCCTGCCGGCATCCACTCCGGTGATTCATTTGCTGTGTTACCGCCATTTGACCTGTCGGACAATGCGATCGGCCAGATGGAAGAGTATACAGTTAAAATTGCCAAAGCATTAAATGTGCTGGGCCTGTTAAACATACAATTTGCTATAAAAAACGATAAGGTGTATGTGATAGAGGCTAACCCGAGGGCATCGCGTACCGTGCCGTTTATAGCGAAAGCTTACGATGTGCCTTATATTAATATAGCCGCCAAATGTATGCTGGGCGTTGCCAAACTAAAGGATTTTACTATTGAGCGCAAATTATGGGGTTATGCCATAAAAGAGCCGGTATTTTCGTTCGATAAGTTCCCTGAAGTTAATAAAGAACTCGGACCTGAAATGAAATCGACAGGTGAAGCTATCCGCTTTATCCCTAATTTGCAGGATCCATATTTCAGGCATTTGTACAAAGAGAAATCGATGTACTTAAGCAGGTAGACGGGGAGGTTAAAGGCGAAAGGTCAAAGGCGAAAGGTTTTTTTAAAGGGTCTCTACCTTTTACCCTTCACCTTTTACCTTTCACCTTCTTCCTTGTTAATATTTGTTAAAATTGTTTTATACAAGCAATATTAAGGCTATAATTGCAGTTGATATAAAGACGCATTGCGGTATGATTAAAAATTTTTACTCCCTTATCTATTTATTTGCATGAAAATCCAGTTCTCCCGGAATATTTCCCTGTGTTTGTTTTTTTTGTTGGGTTTTTTGGCGATCGGCGGCTGTAAAAAAAGTTCGACACCAGTTGTTTCCGTTATAATTCCAACGGTTAACACTACCTCTGTAATCCTTAATTTAACAGCTACCACTGCACAAAGCGGCGGCATTATCATATCAACCGGTAATGGCACCATCACCGGAAATGGGGTTGTTTATAGTTCCACCAACAAAACACCCACGCTTTCTGATAGCAAAACTACCGATTCAGTAAGTCATGCAGGCACCGGTTACACCACATTTACCAGCAGTATAACCGGCTTGTCGCCAGGTACAACTTATTATATTAGGGCGTACGCTGTCAATAGTGCAGGTGTAGGTTACGGCGGTATCACTTCATTTACAACCAGCGCCACCTTAGGCAGCGTAATTGCTACGGTAACCACCTACGCAGGCGGTACAGCGCAAGGTTTCATGGATGGTTCTGCAGCCGGCGCCTTGTTCAATAACCCCGAAGGCGTAACGGTTGATAAACAAGGAAACCTGTTTGTTTCCGACTCATTTAATGATTTAATAAGAGAAGTATCAAATACCGGTACGGTTTCAACCATAGCCGGTAATCAAACGCTTGGTTACCAGGATGGCCCTGCCGCAAGCGCCGAATTTTATGCTCCCAACGGACAGGCTTTTGATTCCAAAGGCAATTTATACGTAGCCGACTTCGGTAACAATATCATCCGTAAAATTACGCCTGCTGGTGTAGTAAGTACGTTTGCAGGTACCGGCATAGCAGGTTATCGCAACGGTGCGGCAACTTCGGCCAACCTAACCAGCTCGGCCGACTCACTAAGTATGTTTAACAATCCACAGGGCGTTTGCGTAGATGCATCGGACAATGTGTATGTAGCCGACCGCGGTAACAACGTTATCCGCGAGATATTAACTACCGGCCGCACCAAAACCATAGCCGGTAATAAGGTAAAAGGGTTTATTGATGCCACTGACGAAGCCGCATTTTTTAATAACCCAACCGGGGTAGCAGTTGACTCGAAAGGCAATGTTTACGTAACCGACCAGGGCAACTCGTCGCTGCGTATGGTGTCATCGGCCGGTGTGGTGACCACGTTAGTCGGTAACCCGGTACAAACAACCCTGCTCAACTACCCATCGGCAATTACTATCGACGCGCTGGGCAACCTATATATAGTTGACGAAAGCGGCAGGATATTTGAATTTACGACAGCCAAGGTTTTATACCTTTTAGCCGGAAAATTAAATACTGCAGGTTTTACAAATGGAGTAGGTTCGGTAGCGTTGTTTAATAACCCGCAGGGAATATGCATTGATGCAAATAATAATATTTATGTTGCCGACCAGTTCAATAACTGCATTCGCAAAATAACTATCACAACTACTACCAATGGCTCACAACCCCCAAATTAAATCGACTGGCGTGTTAAAGCGCCCCGAGTTTCAATAAAGCATAAAATAGCCCGGTGCAATGTAAAGCCTGGGCTATTTTGTTATCTGAAAGCAGCTGTTTTACTTCATCAATTGTAAAAGTTTCTACAACAATATCCTCCTGCGCATCCAAATGCTGCCCCTGTACTTTTTTGCCGCCCCTTGCCAGGTAACAGTAAGTTTGATTGTTTGCCGTTGAAGGGTTGGCGTAAACGGTACATAAATGTTCAAAATCATCAAACTGGTAACCGGTTTCTTCCAGCAGCTCGCGGCGCAAGCCCTGAAGGGGTGTTTCGCCTTCATCAATTACGCCGCCAGGAATCTCCAGCGAGGTGATGCCTGCCGCGTGGCGGTATTGTTTTACCATCAAAACTTTATTGTCTTCGGTAATTGCAACGGCATTTACCCAGTTACTATATTCCAAAACATAGTAATCTTCAACAATATGTCCGTTTGGCATCAGGCAGCGGTCGGAACGGAGGGTAGCCCATGGGCCTTTATGAATATAGGTTGATGAAAGTTTTTTCCAGGTAAGATCTTTGCTCATGTAGTACTGAATTTAATGCTGCAAAGAAAAGCAATATCCATAATATCATGGGTTTAATATTTATTTCCTATCTCGTTTCATAGGACGTTGTTCTATGCTGGCATATAGCGCCCTTTCAGGGCTGATTTGCCGGTGGATGTGCTTTTAAAGCCCTGAAAGGGCGAAATCCGTCG
>Ga0206878_10361_pt1 | contig 14992 bp, 5 predicted proteins | sample Alteio_BWOrgCont_8_FD_152621 | JGI IMG/M metagenome (GOLD analysis project Ga0206878, IMG submission 152621) | Enriched cells from forest soil in Barre Woods Harvard Forest LTER site, Petersham, Massachusetts, United States -... | ecosystem: Environmental > Terrestrial > Soil > Temperate forest > O... | reverse complement strand
CTTGGAAACTACGACAAAGCTTTTGCGCTTAGACAAAGGGGCTTAGCCCTGGCAGAAGATGCCGGTGATGTAACCAATATTGTAGATCTATGTCACCTGATGGGAAATGATTTTTCAAGCCTTTTTCACGACAATAAAAAAGCGCTGGAATACCAGTTAAGAGCCTTTAATCTGGGTAAACTGCAAAAAAATAATTTTGAAGTATTAGCCGATGTTACAAGGTCACTGGGCAGTTTGTATAATCGGTTGGGAGATTCTAAAAAATCAAACGACTTTTATTCTCTCTACGGATTATATAACGATTCTCTTCATACAAAGAACAATAATGAAGTATACAACTTATCAGGTGCCAAACATACCCTAGAACTTGAGCTAGAAAGGCAAAAGACTATAGCTAATAACGCAGAAATTTCGAAACAAAAGGCAGAAACTGAAAGGCAGACCTTGTTAAGAAATACCTTCCTGGCGGGGTTCGGTTTCTTTTTTGTATTTGCCATTGTTTTATACTGGGGATATCGCCGGCAAAACAGGAGCAACAGGGAACTGAAGATCAGCAATAAAAAAATAGAAGTAGCTTATGAACTGATTGAATCGCGTAACAAGGACATTACCGATAGCATAAGATATGCAAGCACCATACAAAAAGCAATACTTGTAACCAAAGAAACAATAACTGAAAAACTTAAGGATGCATTTATCCTCACTTTGCCAAAAGACATAGTAAGTGGTGATTTTTACTTTTTTTCAAAAGAAAAAAAAGAAAAAGATATCTTAACTATTGCCGCCTGTGATTGCACAGGTCATGGAGTACCTGGGGCGCTTGTGAGTATAGTTTGTTCTAATGCGCTTAACAGAACTATTAAAGAATTCAAGATCTTTGAACCTGCCAAAATACTTGATAAAGCGAGAGAATTGGTTATTGAAGCTTTTGACAGATCAGAGACCCAGGTGCATGATGGCATGGATATTTCCTTGTGTCGCCTTAATACAAAAACCAGGGAAATAGAATGGAGCGGAGCGTATAATTCATTATGGTATATTCACAAAAATGAAATAATAGAGATACCGGCAGATAAACAACCCATAGGGGTGCAGGACAACAGTACACCCTTTACAAACCATAAGTTAACTTTGGAAGAAGGGGATTCATTATACCTTTTCAGTGATGGCTATGCTGACCAGTTTGGGGGGCCTAAAGAAAAGAAATTCACCAAAACACAACTTCAGGAGCTTTTACTTTCCATTCATGAGAAAAGTATGTCCGAACAGGAAGCAATACTGCTAAAGAATCATGTCGAGTGGAAAGGCAAGAACCAGCAGGTAGACGATATACTTATAATAGGTATAAGGGTTTAAGCTTGCAACAAGAGCAAATCAATTGCTCATTTTAACAAACTTGCTATTATTAGTACTTCCGTCTGCAGCGGTACTTTGCAGTATGTAAACACCATTTGCATAGTTGTCTGCATTAACCGTAAAGGTATTATTTCCCTCGATGGCATTATAAGTAAATGTGCCAATGATCCTGCCGCTGCCGGCCTCTATAACTTTTAAAAATAATGGGCCTGTCGATGTTGCAGTATAATTAATTACAAGATTGGAACGCACCGGGTTAGGGTACACCACAAGGCTTTGCTTAGCAGTAATAGTTACAGGCACTACATCAGAATATGTATAATTGCCATCGAAATCGGTTTGTTTTAACCTATAATAATCTATTCCGGTAACAGGGTTCGGATCTATCGCCTTGTAATATAATATCTGTGTGCTGTTACCAGCTCCGTTTACATTTACAATATCAGTATAGTTTATGCCATCAATAGAACGCTCTACAGTGAAAAACTTATTATTTATTTCACTGGCTGTAGCCCAGCTAAGGTTCACAATATTCTGATCGGGGCTGTAAACCGCGTCAAAACTAAGCAGGGTAATAGGTAACGGAGCAGCAAACAAGCCAAGCACCCAGGGAGAAAAAATACTTATTCCAGTAGCTTTAACCGACCCGGTAGAACCATTAGCGGTTACAGCCACGGTTTGGTTGCCAACCGGAGGATCCCAACCTACAGAATTCCAATGATATGCATCGAGTGTTGTACCACAACCCGGATCACCCGTCATAGTAGCTGCTTCGGGGCCAGCATATGTAAAAGTAATAGTGGCAGTAGGAGAGCTTGGCGCGGTGATTTGCCACCACCTGTCAACAAGAGCCTGGACACTTTCGTTACTGCCAGGATAACAACTTGAGCCATTGCCATTAACTTCTGTCACTCCGGGTGCAAAAGGAGTATTGTTAGAACCTGTGTGGTAGGTAGATAAAGCCACATTACCCGCTACTGCTGCAGTTATATTAAAGGTAAATGGCAAATAATAATCAGTACCACTAATATTATCCCCAAAAGGGAAAATATAGGATGCTGCGTTACCTGCCGCACCCTCCCAATTAACCACACTGTTCATGGCAGTATTTTCACTCACAATATAAGAGGTAGCGCTTCCACCTATAATTGCAGTGTGTGCACTGTTGGTAATATTAAGTGTATCGCCATTTAAAAAATAAGTGCCATGCGTTAGGTTAAACACTCCTGCAACACTGGTGCTTAAATTTTGGGTTACGCCTATAGTAGTAGCAGATGTATTATTGATGGTAAGATTATTGAATATTGTTGGAAATGATCCGCCAATGGTTTGCGCCCCGGTTCCGTTACATGTAACTGTGTTAGCTCCTTGCACAAACCCATTGCTATTGTTGATAAAGTTACCTCCTAAAAAGGTATTAGCTCCCGAGGTAAAGGTACCTGAAGTTAAAGTAAGGTTTCCGTTTACATTAAGAGTTGCAGGCGCCGTAATATTACCTGTGGACTCGGTAAGGTTATTTGTTGTAACGGTATTCGTGCTTCCTCCAGTAGTTAATAGTTGTCCTGCTGTAAGGTCAGCTGCCACATTGTAAAAAGTTTGAGCGGCAGCTGTTCCCTGAATAAATTGCCCGGTAGTTCCAACAAAATTAACAGAACCGGTAGTGGCTAAAAAGGCACCACCATTATTGATCCAATTTGCGCTTTCGTTTACATTTGCCGGAGGAGTACCGAATGTACCTCCGTTTAAAGTGGTATTACCAGTAACATTTAAGGTAGTCATAGTGCCACAAGTAAATACACCGGAATTTTCTGTAAGAGCTCCACCCACATTTACCGTATTAAGGGTGCCTCCAACAGTAGTCACACCCGCACCCGCGTTTGCTATTACCAGGTTATAAAAATTCTCAGTTCCTATGGAAGCAGAATTGATAATCTGATTTACTGGCCCTGCAAAAGTTACAGTATTAGTAGACTCAATAAAACCACCTTCATCATCAAAGGCAAGGGTTCCGTTATTATATAAAATTGTAAGATTCGGAAAGCCTGTAGCATCGAATGTCATGTTAGCATCAACATATAAACTTAGCACATTAAGGCTTTTCCCATTAAATGAAGAAGCATTTTTTGCAACTCCTGCCTCAAAGTCGAAATTGGGATAATTTGTTGTAGGTTGTCCATCAATACCATAATATGTAGATCCACCCTGGGTATTTGTATACCCGAATTGAACGGTACCGCCTGTAATTGAGTATAGTGTTGCAGCCACATTGGGTCCTCCCATATCTATGTCCGGAAGATTGGCATTACAAGCATCCTGCAATGTTATTAAACCACCCGACATAAAAGTTTTACCTCCTAATACATCAGCCAATTGAAAAGTTATACCATAGGAATACCCGGACTGTGCAAGGTTCATTTGTCCACCTGTCATTCTAAAATCTATATAATCACTGCCGGTTAAAGCACTTAAACCCGCACCTATCAATAAAGTGCCGGACGATATATAAAGTTGGGGGGTACCTCCATTTACCTTATATTTAAAATCCTGCCCTGAGTTTAAAGACTGCCCTAACTGAATATTCATATTTCCCCCATTCATAAATATTTTACCAGACAAGATAGCATTGCCTGTAGGAGCATTTTGACATAAGTGCATAGCGGCCGCATCAGCTTCAATAACTACACCAAAAGGGATAGTCAATGCATTTGTAGAGCCACTGTTATAAGCATCCAGGAGAGTAGTGCTCGAATTATCTTCTTTCCATGTTCCCCTTACAAAATTGAAATAATAATTACCTCCTACGTTTATGCCAGCTATAAAGGCATTGGATTGTACATCCAGATACAGAGCGGTCGATGCCATATTTAATTCCACAGTGCCTGGTATAGTATAAGTACCTATGCCTGTAAGAGTAGAGTTGACTGCTCCATTGAATACAACAACCGAGCCAGCATTAGCTGTAAACGTACCCTGATTACCGAAATCACCACCAATAAATAAACTATCTGGGGTATTTACAGTAACTGAACTGGAATTATTTATATACAAGCTAACACAACTATCAGATCGATTAACGGTTATGTTAATACCAACTGCTATAACCACCGCTTCTGTAGCTAAGGGGGTATGACCTAAAGACCAATTACCCGGAGTTTCCCATGTACCCGAAGTTATTGCAGTGTTAATAACCCCAAAGCTAACATTAGTAATAAGTATGAAGAAAAAACTTAACCGAATTTTTTTGAGTAGGGATTTCTTCATGAAGATTTTATTTCGACTCTGAAACGAATCAGATAACTATGACCTTAAAAAATTGGAGTTCATTATCAACTATTTCTATCCTAGTTCTACGATCAAAACCTCTCTAGGTTACAAATATAAGAACAAAAGAATGAAAATCAAATTACTTGGCAGGAGCCACTAATAGGACAGGCCCGCCTAGCCTTTGATTTTAGCCTTCTACAAGCACTTCTAAAAAGCTTTTTTATATTGGATTTCGCACTATTAAATAATTTCAAATTCACATTTTTTTCGCGTGATGTTAAAGAATCAATGGTATCACCTGAATAATTGCGGAAGAAAAATTGAAACAGAAAGATTTTTAAAAATACTCGATAGCATAAAAAAAGCGCCTATTACGTAAAGAAAACACTGAGCCCTGTCCAAGCCGAGCATGTTGCGCTCTGTCCTACCTGCTAAAAAATAAAAAAGGCCCCGGCATTCGGGGCCCTTTTTATTAGAATATGCAGCTTCTATTTACTTATAACTATGCGATTTGCATAAACTTCTGTTTGGGTTACAGCTCTTACAATATATATTCCGGAAGGAACATTTTGCAATTGAAGTTGAGCCTTTAAGGAATAACCAGGAGTTGTCACTGTTGATTTGTATACAACTTCACCCATAACGTTCACCACTTCTATTTCTACTGGTTGTTCTTCGTTGGAAAGATTCGAAATTGATACGTTGAACATGCCTCTGCTTGGGTTAGGGCTCAAGACAAACTCTGGCTGAACAGCAAGTGAAGAGGAATTATCATTTTCTTCAAAATGACTCATTTGATGAGAGTGCCTTGCATTGGTTATAGTTACCTTTTTAGTAACTGAACTATAGCAAGAATCCGGAGCTCCATCCTGAACTGTGAGGGTAACATAATACGTAGTATCATGTGTGTAGGTATGGGTGTAATTCCTCGTATGTCCATTGCTACTTCCATCCCCGGGATTCCATGTATAGGTTGCATTTGAATCGGCGCCGGTTGTGGTATTCGTAAATACTACATATCCGTTGCTATCTTTAGTAATAGTAAAGTTAGCTTGTACGTTACAAATGTTGGTAATGGAGATCCTCTTTGTGATCGTGCTCTTGCAAGAATCAGAACCCGAATCTTGTACCGTTAATGTAACACTATAAGTGGTGTCATGCATATAGGTATGATTATAGTTACGGGTATGTCCGTAACTGCTGCCATCCCCCGGATTCCATGTATAGATTGAACTTACATCTGTACCGGTACTTGTGTTGGTAAAAGTTACATGACCGTCTGCACCTATAACATAAGTAAAGTTAGCGTGTACATTGCAGGCATTGCTATCTATACGGCGTTCTTCGGCATGGTGCCTTACCGGTATATTTGTTATAGTTACTTTTTTGGTTATTGTGCCATAGCAAGAATCAGGGCCTCTGTCCTGCACCGTTAGGGTAACATAATATGTTGTATCATGAGTATAGGTATGGCTATAATTTTTGGTATGGCCATCATTACCTCCATCTCCGGGGTTCCAGGTATAAATTGCATTTGAATCTGCTCCTGTAGTGGTATTCGTAAATACTACCAGGCCATTGCTATCCTTAACAAATGTAAAGTTTGCTAATAGGTTACATACATTGGTTATTGTTACCTTTTTGGTTATTGTACCATAACAGGAATCAGGGCCTCTGTCTTGAACCGTTAGGGTAACATAAAATGTTGTATCATGAGTGTAGGTATGGCTGTAATTTTTGGTATGGCCATTGCTGCTGCCGTCTCCCGGATTCCATGTATAAGTTGCATTTGTATCTGCACCTGTAGTGGTATTAGTAAACGTTACCAATCCATCCGCACCCGTAACAAAAGTAAAGTTAGCATGCAGGTTACATACATTGCTTATTGTGATCCTTTTGGTAACTACACTGGAGCAAGAATCAGGACCTCGGCCTTGTACAGTTAAGGTAACACTATATGTTCCATTGGCTGTATACGTATGAGAATAGTTTCTTGTATGCGCGCTTGGACTGCCGTCACCGGGATTCCAGGTAAAGGTTGCATTGGTGTCATTACCCGTGGTTGTATTTGTAAACGTTGCCAGTCCGTCTGCGCCTAATATATATGTAAAGTTGGCATGCAGATTGCAGGCAGAAGACATAGCACTAATTCCTATCCCAATGAATAGTAATAGCGCTTTGACAAATGTTTTAGTTTTGAATCCTGAAAAGTAAAATAATTTTTTTCGATGCTTTTTCATAGTTTGTGATTTTTTATTAATTGGTTTATTTGTTAAACGATTCAAGCATCTACACGGCATTTATGTATAAAGCGTTTGGTTTAATTTAAAATATATTTTAGTAATTCTATTAATAGCCTGATAATGAGTGTATTAAAATTAAATTATTTTTCGAGAAATTGAGACAATCCTGCACAAAAACAAGACTAATTAGTTTAGATATGCGCTGTAATTACAAACATTTTTACAACCTAATTGGACCCTAAAGGGGCAATTATGCTAAGAAAGAATAGTTTACTGAAATTGCGCAATGGCTTTAAAGCCGAAGTTTCGTTTTATTTCAGTTAATAAAGGGAAGGGGATGGTATCGTTTCCTTTTTAGCAATTCAATAAAAGGGCGCCCGCTTATTTTACTATCAGCCCAGGCAATAAAATCAAAATACTGAAAAGCTTTTTTCTCTTTAGTATCAAGTGTTACTAACTCAAGCTTTTCTTTCAACATCTTTAAATCATTTGCCAGCAGATTTGCTGATGGATACTTAAGAAGCTTGTTCTTTATAAAAGAGAGTATGGCTTCCTCTACTTTGTATATCCTTTCCCTACCAGACAAAAACCGGTGGGTTGAGCGTACAAGATAGTTTGGCAGATCTTCTGTACCAAGCTCGTAATGTACTAAAACGTACAATATTTTAGCGAAACAATAAATATCCTCACGTATCTCAAGTTCTTCCTTATTATAGCTGAATATTCTCTCAAGATAGCGCAATGTTTGCTTATAGTTACCGGCTGCAAAACACACGTACGCAAAATTATAATTCAGTGGATGCACATATATCTGCGGAGGCCTTTTATCGTATTCTTTTATTTTTTCATCAATTAAAGGTATCAGTTTAATGCAATGCTCAAAGTTTGCAGTGTCGGCATAAAACACCATAAGTTTCTCGTAAAACATTAACTCCAGCTTTAATAAAGATATGGTAGATAGCTTGAGCTTAGAATTCTTTAACACGGTTTGAGGGCTTATCTTTTTTACTGTATTAAATGCTTCTGCATATTTCTTTAAGCCCCAAAGTATGCCCGCCTTATTATTTAATATAACTATATAAAAGAAAAGATCACGTTCATTAGTATCCATATTGGGTGCATATATCTCTGCCTCCTCATCCAGTTGTAACAAAGCCTTTTCATAATCTGCCAGTAAATAATAACACATACCCAAAGTGGCATGATAATTGATCTTTGCTTTGCGAGACAGGGCGTTTTTAACATTTGCAAAGAGTGCCTCCTCTGTCATATCCCTAATAAATTTTTCATCTGCCTTACTCCTTATTTCTCCTTTCTTTTCAAGAAAATATCTTAATTTATCATTGAGCCCGTTGTATTCATACAAATTATCGATTTGCTTTACCAGCTCTCTCTGCTTTTTATGAACCTGCGATAAATTATTTTCAGATGTATCATTGAATAATAAACCCGCCAGATGCCTTTCAAGCATATAATATAAAAGCTGTAGTTCAAGGTTTTCAGTCTCTACAAGCTTCTTTAGCTTATCAAGCCGCTTCCTTACCTGGTCTGTAAGCTTCTTCCGGTGCAGAATATCAATATCTATAAGTATTTCACCAATACGGACGTGGGTAGTACTTTCGGAATGGAAATTTCTAAGATTCTTTAAAATTGAATTGTATAAGTAGTTTTTAACAACAGGTAAGTGGTTAACAGGTATTTTATCGTACATGTCAAGACTATCACCATTCTTTTCTATCGCCTGGAAAAGCTGGTGATGGGCCTTTGATGATTTTTGCTGCTTTATGGCAAGTGAGATGTACCTCTTCTCACTTTTCGATAAGGAGCCAATCAGCTTGGTAAGTTCATCCGTCCTTTTCATTAGAATTTTAATAAATTAAGGTTTTTCAACATTGTGTCTATCTAAACCACTGACATTACTAATACAAACTATAAAATCAGAACTTTAAATATAGCTTATTTAACTTACCTATGTTTATTACTACTTTTGTTTATCACCAGCTAAGAAATTTATTGTGACGGCAGCGAACTTTACTAAAGCCTTTCTAAAATATTCTTGCGTATTCTTGTTCCTGGAGAGCCTAACTTTTATGGCTTATTCCCAAACTAAAACTCCTGCCAAAATCCACGATACCCTTTCAGCAAAATTGATATTGAGAAAAGATGCTGAATTTCATAAAAGTTGTTTATCCAAGCCTGACCAGGTAACTGATTCTCTGAAAAACATTTTAAGATCTTTTAGAGATGATTCCAATAAAGTAAATGTCCTTAATGATTTAAGCGACAAACTAGAAACATTAGGAGAATTTGACAGTTCTTTAGTTTATGGCGAAAAAGCTGAAATATTAGCTGCAAAAATCGACTATAAAAAGGGAGATGAAACAGCACTGAGAAATATTGGGGTAATTTATTACCGCAAAAGACAGTATAAAAAAGCACTCGAATATCAGTATAGCTCCCTGGCAATATGCCAGCAGATTGGAAATAAAAAAGATGTAGCTAGTGCTTCAGGAGATATTGGCCTGATTTATCTGCAAACAGGGAATTATGTAAAAGCGCTTGAAAATAGTTTTAAGGTGCTTGCCATTGCACAAGAAATAGGCAATGAAAATTATATCGGGATCTCCTACACAAATATCGGCCTTGTATACTATGAACAAGGTAATTTTTCAAAGGCGCTGGAATATTTTCATAAAGCAATTCCACTAAATAAAAGCCAATATGCGATTTCTGATAATTTAAATAATATTGGAAACATTTATTACTCTGAGAAGAATTATACCCAAGCCCTGGAATCTTATATTAAATCATTAAGCATTGCCGATAGTATTGGCTATAAAAACGGAATGGGTGGCAACTATGATAATATAGCCGGTGTTTATGATGTACTGGGCAATTATCATAAAGCATTAGAATATAATTTAATGGCCCTTAAAATAGCTAAGGAAATAGGTGATAATAGACTCTCAGCTGATGTTTATTCAAATCTAGGAGAGATTTATACTAAACTTAAAAATTATAAAATAGCAAGGATAGTATTGGATTCGAGCCTTATTATCTCAAAGAACGAAGATGATAAACAAATTTTAAAAGATGCCTATGGCAGGCTTGCCTCGTTGGATAGCTCTATGGGTAACCTAAATAAGTCTTACCGGGATTATAAATTTTATGTTATATACCGCGATAGTATTGTTAACCAGGAAAGCACCGAAAAAATTACACGAATTGAATTAAACAATGAATTTCAAAAAGTGGTTGATTCTATTAAACTGGCACAGAAAAAAACAAACAGTGAACAGACCGCTGAAATAAGCAGAAAACGTGTTATTGCTTATAGTTTATCAATACTATTGATACTTGCAGGTATTTTAAGCTTTTTATTGATCCGCAATCAACAAAGAAAGCGCAGGGAGGATAAACTATCTTTTGACAAAGAGACACATGTTTTATTATCCGAAAAAGATAAGGCAGTGGATGAATTAGCAAATGCAAGAGCGATGCTTGATGAGTATGTAAGGAGCCTGATGGAGAAAAATAAATTACTTGAACAAACTCAGGCTGATCTGGAAAATATTAAAAAACTAAATGCAAAAGAAATAGAAGAAGACAGGATCGAAAACCTGGAAGATTTAAATAACACCACCATACTAACCGATGATGACTGGAATCAGTTTAAGAAACTTTTTGAGCAAGCATATAAAGGATTTTTTATCCGCTTAAAAGAAAAACTACCCGACCTTACCCAGGCAGAAATAAGATATATGTGTTTAACCAAACTGCAATTAGATGCTAAACAAATGGGAAGAACCCTTGGAGTATCTTATAATACCATAAAATCACTACGCCACAGGCTAAGAAAAAAGTTGGGATTATCTGAAAAAGATAGCCTTGCCGATATAGTAAATTCTATTTGATTATCAAATAGATAAGTAATTACACCCCAGTTTCCACCCTGCGCTTTTTAGGTAATAGTCATTAGTGTATTCACCTTTGTGATAATACTACTTTGAATGATTATACCTGCTATGAAATTAAAGAAAATTGCTTCGTCCCTCTTCCTTCTTTGTCTCATCTTGAAACTTCCAGCACAAACCATTGGCCCCGATAATCCTACAGCCGCCATTGCATCAGCAGATACAACCTGCCAGTTCAATGCTATTGGGCCACCTATGACATCGAGCGCCAGCAGTTGGAATAGCTTTAATACGTATATACTTAATAGCCCCTTGCTTTATGGAGTGAATCCACAAGTTAGCTGGGCCAGCATAGAAAGAACCCAAGGTGTTTATACCTTTTCAACACTCGACAGCCAGTTACTGCACTTTCGCACAGCTAATAAAAAGATCAATCTGGTTTTCATTTCTGTTGCATTTCCATACCTGGATACCAACCTCTATACTCCTTCTTATGTATTTACCCAGGCATGGGCAACTTCAGTCGGCCAAGCACATCCTCTAACAGTTTTGCATTGCTCCGATGATTCCGCAGCGGGGTTTCCGGTAGTGTATGAACCCCAGTTTTATATTGCAGAAGAGAATTTTATGGCCCATGTGATCGCCCACTATGCCAACGATCCAGGCATAGGCTATATTCGTTTTGGCATATCAACCGGTGGGGAAGCTTTCCCGCATTGCATATCAGAATTACCAGGATATACAGATAATCTTTGGCTGTCGTATGTAAGCAAGATGGATAGCTTTTTAGCGGCTCAAAATCCAACCATGGAAATTTCTTGTTCGCTTGACCAGCCTGGACAACCCAGCACTACACACATTGACTTACCTCAAGGGGAAGCAGCTATAGCCGCAAGTCATCTTTATGCTATTGGTTGCAATGGCTGGGAAAAATCGGACATTACAAATTATAACCATGGCCTGGAAACAACTTCTGACTATGCCAATATGTTTGCTCTATACCCGTCTATCCCGCATGAACTACAAACCTATTTACAGAGTGACCCTACCAATGCAAGCCAAACGGGCTCTCTTGTCAACCTTATTCCGTTCGCGTTATCGGTTGCAAAAACAGGAAGTGGCCCTATTTACCTGGAACTTTATGTGCAGGACTGGCAAATTGCGCTTGACCCAAGCAATCCAAACCATGCATATGGACCAGCCTATAAACAATTGCTTACTGCACCGGGTACAAGTTGGACAAACCCTGCTAAAGCCATAGGAGCAGATAACCAATATGCTACTGCAGCATTAACTAATACACATTCATGTGATAATGGAAGTTGTTATTCAGGTAACCTGGTTACAACAGGCTTTAATCTGAATGTTCCTGCTAATGCGGTTATACAGGGAATAACTGTGAAGGTATTAAGAACTACAACTGTTGCTAATTGTGTTTCTGACCTTGTTGTACAGCTTACAAAAACCGGACATATACCTTTAGGAACCAATCACGCATCATCTTCTTTATGGCCTTCGGTGGGCAGCCCCAGCTACACCAATTATGGCAGTACATCAGATCTTTGGGGAAGTACATGGACACCAGCGGATATTAATTCTTCCTCTTTTGGATTATACTTTTCCGTTAAGAACCACGATAGCGTTCAAGCACCTACTGCTGAGGTCGATAACATAGAGATCACAGTATCTTATTTACTTCCGTCGACTGTCAGCAGCAATAGTCCAGTTTGTACGGGAGACTCTATTACTCTTTCTGCTAACAGTGTGTCAGGAGCCACCTATAGCTGGACAGGCCCAAACGGATTCACTTCTTCTTTGCAAAGTTTATCTATCCACAATACCACTCTTGCAGACACCGGCATTTATTCTGTTACTGCAACTGTTGGGGGAGTTACCAGTAATGCCGGAACAATACATGTTATTGTAAACTTAACTCCTGCCACGCCAAACCCAACCAGCAACAGTCCACTATGTTCAGGCTCAACCTTGAGCCTTATAACATCGGCGCTGGCAGGAGCCACTTATAACTGGACGGGGCCGAATGCATTTGCTTCTTCCCTTCGTAATCCTAGTATCGCAGATGCACCTCTTGTAAATGCAGGTACTTATTCCTTAACGGAAACCGTTGCAGGTTGCACAAGTACTGCAGGCACCACGGTTGTGGTTATTCATGATACATCGGTGTCTTCTATCACAACAAGCGCCTGCAATAAATACACTCTTAATTCTATCACATACAATAATAGCGGCACATTCATACAGCATCTTAACAATGCAAAGGGATGCGACTCTATGATTACTTTACATCTCACCATTTATGATTCAACAACATCAACTCTTACAGAAACTGCTTGTAACAAATACACTCTTAATTCTACCACCTACAATAGCAGCGGCACATTCATACAGCATCTTAACAATGCAAAGGGATGCGACTCTATGATTACTTTACATCTCACCATTTATGATTCAACAACATCAACTCTTACAGAAACTGCTTGTAACAAATACACTCTTAATTCTACCACCTACAATAGCAGCGGCACATTCATACAGCATCTTAACAATGCAAAGGGATGCGACTCTATGATTACTTTACATCTCACCATTTATGATTCAACAACATCAACTCTTACAGAAACTGCATGCAACAAATACACGCTTAATTCTACCACCTACAATAGCAGCGGCACATTCATACATCATCTTAGCAATGCAAAGGGATGCGACTCTATGATCACCTTACATCTTACCATTTACGATTCCTCTACATCAACTATTACAGAAACGGCTTGTAACAAATACATTCTTAATTCTACCACCTACAATAGCAGCGGCACATTCATACAGCATCTTAGCAATGCAAAGGGATGCGACTCTATGATCACTTTACATCTCACCATTTATGATTCTACAACATCGAATATTACAGAAACCGCCTGCAACAATTACACGCTTAATTCCACTACATACAATAATAGCGGTACGTTTACACAGCATCTTAACAATGCAAAGGGATGCGACTCTATGATCACTTTACATCTCACCATTTATGATTCAACAACATCAACTCTTACAGAAACTGCCTGCAACAACTACACGCTTAATTCCACTACATACAATAATAGCGGTACGTTTACCCAGCATCTTAATAACACAAAGGGATGTGATTCTTTGATCACATTGCATCTGACAATTCTTGATTCAACGACATCGAATATTACTGAAACTACTTGCGGTAAATACACGCTTAATTCCACTACATACAATAATAGCGGTACGTTTACCCAGCATCTTAATAACACAAAGGGATGTGATTCTTTGATCACATTACATCTGACAATTCTTGATTCAACGACATCGAATATTACTGAAACTACTTGCGGTAAATACACGCTTAATTCTACTACGTATAACAACAGCGGTATATTCACCCAACACCTCAATAATATACAAGGATGCGATTCTTTGATCACTCTTAACCTTACTATAAACAATGCTGATACTTCTGTCACAAAAAATGGTGACACACTAAAAGCAAATGCAGTAGGAGCAACATATCAATGGTTAAATTGTGAAAATAGTTTTGCCACTATAACCGGGGCAAACAATCAAGTTTTAATACCTACCGCCAACGGAAGTTATGCAGTTGTTGTTACACAAAATGGCTGCATAGATACTTCTTCATGTTATACCTTTATCGAGACAGGGCTCAACCAACCTAGCGATCTAAGCACAGATATTGATATTTATCCCATGCCTAATAACGGGCATTTCACAATAGCCTTAGATGGTAATGGATACAAATCAATAACCATCTACAATGTGATGGGAGAGAAAGTATTCGATATGAATTTAGTTTCTGAAGATTCAAACAGAACTATAGAATTAAACATGTCTTCTTATTCCAGCGGAATTTATTTTGCAAAGACAATAAGCGATGATAAAGTAACTACCAAAAAAATAATTATTGCTAAGTAGTGCCGTCTCCAAATCCGCCTCGACGGACTTTAATACATTAACCACAAAGGACGCAAAGAAAACAGCCACGCAAAGTGCGCAAAGCAAAGTTACTTTAGTCCTACTCACCCCTACTCCTTTTGTTGCTCACTTCCGCTAATTTTCTAGTTATAGTGTGCGCGATTATGGAATTATGTGTATTAATAGAGAGGGGGACAGGGGGTGAGTATTTAAAATGCAGGCTGAAGCTAGTAA
>Ga0206878_10359_pt1 | contig 15054 bp, 13 predicted proteins | sample Alteio_BWOrgCont_8_FD_152621 | JGI IMG/M metagenome (GOLD analysis project Ga0206878, IMG submission 152621) | Enriched cells from forest soil in Barre Woods Harvard Forest LTER site, Petersham, Massachusetts, United States -... | ecosystem: Environmental > Terrestrial > Soil > Temperate forest >... | reverse complement strand
CTTATGTTGTTCTAATTCCTAGTACAAAGGTAATCTAATTGTGTATTCTTTGTTCCCTAATTTCTCTTAAAATAGGTTAATTGGCCCTATTAAGCACCAAAAAGGCAAGGCGAATGTCAACTTTTATTTAAAGTTCAATCATTAACCTAACATTTACCTCACGTGCTGTAAGATAATTGGGTACAGCATATTCTCTTCCGCTTGCATCGGCTATCCAGTTGTATGAAATTACATTATTGGCCTGTAATAGGTTAAATACTTCCAGGCCTATCCAGATGGCATGGAAATAACGGGCCAGCCCTGTCTTTATGCTTTGTCCCCGTTTACCTACAATAAGGTAAGAGCACCCTATGTCTACCCTTTGGTAAAATGGAGATCTTAATGTATCGCCATAAAGAGTTTGGCTTGGCGGACCAAATGGTATACCTGTGCCAAAGATAAGGTTGAGGTTGACTTTAAAATTGGGGAACTTGGGTAAATAATCCTGGAAAAAAATACCAACTGTAACTCTCTGATCGGTTGGCATAGGCTGGTATCCCACACCATGCTTAACACTATCCACAGGGGTATTGTTAGTGGTTACATCCGGAATAATTTGCTGCCCATAAGTATTATAGTAAGTATAATAGTAGGCATTATTTACCTGGTATCTTGCCTGCATTACTGAAAGGCTGAACCAAGATTCAAGGCCCTTTACAAAATCCCCATTTATTTTCATGTCAATACCCTGCACATATCCCTTGGCAGTTTGGTTAGGATAATAATTCACAAAAACATTGTTAACCTCATAAGGTATAATATTCAAAAGATCTTTATAGTATGCCTCTGTAACTAATTTAAAAGGTCTCTTCCAAGCTTTAAAGTTCCAGTCAGCACCCGCCACAAAATGTATTGATTCTTGTGCCTTCTCATCAGGGTGTACTATGCCATACTGATCTATCATTTCTTTATAAAGAGGTGGCTGGGCATAAAACCCGGAAGAAAAGCGGAAAAGAATATCCTTTTTCCAATTAGGCTTATAAGCCAGTGTGGCCCTCGGACTAATTACTAGTTGATGATTGAGAGTTGAATAATTTTCTCTTACACCTGCAGTAAGAATTATCATGTTTGTATCCAAAGTTTGCCACCGAGATATATTTTCTGCAAAGCCCATTAATCTATACGAATCCAACGTATCATAAGTCTTAACTACATTATTCAATAATAGTATATTCGGATTGTACGGTACAGAATATCCTGCAGAATCAATAAGGTTCCACTGGCTTGTTTGGCTCGTAAATTGTTCGCGCTGAATAGTTGCGCCCCAAAGCAGGGTATTACCAGGTTTGTATTCATAACTGCCACTGTGCTGAAAGTTATATACCAAAGCATTCAAATCATCTCGCGCGTGGTTGAGGTAGCTACCCACACCTACTCCATAAGCCGCCTGCCCTGTACTCCCCAACTGGCTTATCAGGTAATCTCCTTCCACATCATAATCCTGGCTCTCTTGACTGTTATAGGCTGAAACGGTGAAGCGTAATTTCAATTTATCGTTGGCATTATATTGCAATGATGTTGCGCCTGTAACAGTTTGAAATGCATCTACCTCCTGCCCCTGAAAGTAAACCTGTAACTGGTATGCCTGGCTAATAGTACCGAAAGAAGCTGTTTCATCCTGCGGCACAAAATTATAACTGTTCAAAGCGAAATTGCCGAGAACGTCCAATTCCCACCGATCTGATATAGCATATGTAAGATATGCCTGTACATCGCCAAACTTGGGCTTATAGTCTCCCTGCACATCAAGGGAGCTTAATAAGTATTGGTTAGATTTATAACGAGCTCCTACAATCCATGTAAACCTGTGGCTCTTATCTACACCTTCCAGGTGAATAGTACCACCTAACAGGCTGGCCGAAGCAGAAGCCTCAAAATCTGTAGGTTTTTTATATGTAACATCCAGCACTGAAGACATCTTATCTCCATACTTCGCCTCAAAGCCTCCCGCAGAAAAAGACACTGCTGATACCAGGTCGGGGTTTACAAAACTGAGTCCCTCCTGTTCTCCTTCCCTCACCAAAAATGGCCTGTATACTTCAATTCCATTAACATAAACCAGGTTCTCATCATAGCTTCCACCCCTTACTGAATATTCAGAACTAAGCTCGCTGCGGGTTGACACGCCTGGTTGTGTTGCCAGTATGGCATTAAAATCTCCGGATGGCATGGGTATGGAATTAACCACCTTTGGATTGAGTTCCATCATTTCCTGGGCACTTTGTCTTTGTGCACTTATGCTAACTGTTTTAAGAGAGCTACCCGAAGAAATATGAAATGAAACATCTATCTGCTTCTCTTCCCCATCCTTTAAATTCATCTTGTAATTCTGTGAAATATATCCGGGGTGAAAGAAAAAAACATCAATATCCTTTTCTGCAGGAACTGTATACGAAAATTTACCATTATTATCTGTAATAACCGGCTCCTGTGGACCATTCCCTGTTAGGCTTATAAGAACATCTGGTATGGGTTGCCCAAGACTATCTTTAACGACTCCATAGATACGCGCTTTTTGTTGGGCATGGCCAACAAAACATATACCGGCATATAATGCAGTGCATATAACAACACGAATGTACTTACTTGTCACAGCTATCTTTAATGAATGGCAAAGATATGTAACGCCCCGAAAGGAGTTTTATTGGGCATACGCCTGATTTATTGAATCTTAAGAGAGCCGTCCTTCCAGGCCTGTATAAAATTGGCCCATGCCAGTGGGTTAAGCAGGTTATTAGTAGGATATTGCCCGGCATAATACAGCTTATTATACTCCTGTTGCATAGAATTCATAAAATTAGCCTGAGCATCCATAGGCATACCCTGCATTTTTGCTTTTACTTCAGATATGGCAAGATTTTTCTTTGCCCGGTCAAGGTCATTATTAGCCAAATTAAGATTCAAAAATGCATCTCTGAAGGCTTCTTTGGATGGCCATGGATATACCACAACAGCATTAAGCACCGCGGTGTCTTTGTCCATCAGGTGGATCAGTGCAAACCTATCGGTTAAGGTATCTGGTATAATAAATGTATTTTCTTTGTAACCTATAGCAGCAAATTCAATGGTATCAGAAGGTTGGGCAACAAAAGAAAAGTAGCCGTTATTATCACTTACCGTTCCATGGCTTGAGTTTGATATCATCATGGCTACATAAGGTAAGCGTTTCAGGCTATTCTTATCTACTACTACACCGGAAAATTGTATCAGTTGCTTATGGACCGACTGAGAATATATAGTGCCAGAGATACCAGCTGTAAAGATTATTATCAGGAATAAGGAAAATCGTTTTAACATAATAGGGATTTAATTTGACCGATAAGGAACTACCAATTCAAAAATTGGAATATTTACAAGAAACGTAGAACCATCTTTTTTATTTTCCATTAAATATGATCCGTGCATCTTGCCCGCTTCGCTCATCAATGGACAAAATGATTCATACTGGTATTCTTCGCCGGGATATAATAAAGGTTGCATAGATACTACACCTTCACCTTCTACTTCGTGCCATCCTGCGAGGGTATCGAAAATATGCCAGTGACGACGCAATAGCTGCACTGTTACATTGCTTTTATTTTCAATAGATATGGTGTAAGAAAATACTATATACCCCTGTAAAGGTCTTGAATGAGCCGCCTCATACTTAGATTGAACACTTATCTTAATACCTTGAGTAACCTGGGTTACCATAACATATTTAAATATAATGCAAGTATAGTAATTTCCGGGGTATCAAAAAATGAGCAAAGTCAGGTGTTACAAGCGATTTCTATCAACCTAACCTGCTTTATCTCAGCAATGTAACATTACCAATATAGGTATGTGCTTTGTTGAAATTGTCCCTGATATTAATTTCATATACATAGGTTCCTTCATCACAAAGTTGCCCACCGGCCGTACCATTCCATCCAATAGTAAGGTCATTTGTGAAGAATAAACGGTTACCCCACCTGTCGTATATATACATATTAAAGCTGGTTAATGCTTCGCCTTTAGGCAAAAATATATCATTTATGCCGTTACCATTAGGTGAAAAAGCGGAAGGTATGTATATAGTAGATTGAGGGGCTTTGGTACAAATGTCCGTCTTGTAAAAATATAGTTCCTTCTGAGGAAGAGATCGCAAACCTATATGTATGCTCGAAATGCGGCTACCACGAAAAAATAGGCTCAGCAGAATACTTCAGTATTTTGTTTGATGATGGCAAGTTTACCGAACTCGATGCGGACCTTTCTGCATCAGATCCACTTCATTTTTCTGACACTAAAAAATATTCAGAACGGATTAAAGCATCCCAGGCAAAGACGGATCTTAAAGATGCTATTCGCACAGCTTCGGGAAAGATGAACAAAGAAAAAGTTGTGATAGCCTGCATGGATTTTACCTTTATCGGCGGATCTATGGGGTCGGTAGTGGGAGAAAAAATTGCAAGAGGCATTGATCATTGTCTTGCTCACAAAGAATCCTTCATCATCATCTCCAAATCAGGCGGGGCGAGAATGATGGAAGCAGCATTTTCACTTATGCAAATGGCAAAGACATCTGCAAAACTTACCCTTTTAGCTGATGCTAAACTCCCCTATATTTCATTAATGACGGACCCAACAACAGGAGGCGTAACCGCATCTTATGCCATGCTTGGCGACCTGAACATTGCAGAACCCGGAGCACTAATTGGCTTTGCAGGACCTAGAGTTGTAAAAGAAACCATTCGCAAAGATCTGCCTAAGGGATTCCAGACATCTGAGTTCTTATTGGAACATGGCTTTTTAGATGCCATAGTTCACAGGAAAGAAATGAAGGATAAGATCAGCAGCACCATTGCCATGCTGAGGATGAACGCTTAATTTCCTTTAGAAAATATCTTTAGCCAAATAGGAAAGACCATTAGTTTAAAGATGCGCGGATTATCTGCTGCATTGGGGTGGTTAAACAGCAGGTCATAGTCTTTCAGGATCTTTTTTGTATCAAGGTATTCCGACGCCGAAGAATTTTCAAATATATCTTTCACTTCGTTCCTTATCTCTGCTATCCATTTTCTGCTTGGAGTTAAGTAACCTTTTTTGTCTTTCCTGTCGATTATAGCCTGAGGTAGTGTTCCCCGCATGGCATCACGCATAAGTGATTTTAAACGTCCGTTACTGATTTTGATGGATGAAGGAAGAGAATATATGTATTCAATTAAATTAATGTCGTCAGCAAACGGAGTTCTCGATTCCACAGAGTGCCACATGGAACATCGGTCCTCGCATTTTAAATATGATTTTAAAAGGGTATTATTAAAATCATGGTATAAAGCTTCGTTCAAAGAATATTTATCTTGACTTTTATCCAATCTTGGTTTATTCCTATCAACAAAATCGGGGTTAAGATATTTCAGTTCAGGATGAGCCCTTAATCGCAAATTCCATTGCAAGGATAAAGGCAAACGAGGCATGTACTCTTTCAGGAATAACTGGCTCAGGTATCGCTTCCCTAATTCTTTGAATCGCCCTGTAGCTCTTGCCTCCTTAAAAAAAGAACCCTTATGCAATGCAAAATCTCTGAAATGATAAAAATAATAGTTGTCGTACCCGGCAAACAACTCATCGCCTCCCTGCCCGTCGAGCACTACCCTTATGCCGGATTCTTTTATTAATTGCATTACCCTGTACTGAGAATAGGTACTGGTACTCCAAATAGGTATATCCTGGCAGTAAATAAGATCATGCAGGTCTTTTAGTAATTCTCCTGAGGAAGGATAAGTGTAATGAGTTTTAGAGTGAGTATGATCTGATACAATTTTTGCCCAGGGGCTTTCATCTATTGCAGCCTCTTTAAAGGCGGCGGTAAAAGTATTTATAGGCTTTCCGCTTGTGTTATGTATAATACTTACAATAGAGGAACTATCCAGTCCCCCACTCAAACAACTACCCAATTCAACATCCGAACGCAGGCGTATTTTAACAGCCTGGTGTATGTATTCAGAAATTTTATCAATATAAACGGCCCTGTCACCTATTGTCTTATCCTCAAACTTGTCTGAGTATGGCAATGTATAGTACCTCCACTTTTTCAGTTCCTGAGTTTCTAAATTAAGAGTAAGCGAATGAGACGGGAATAATTCATAAATACCTTTAAACATTCCTTCTTCCTCCTCTTCCATCTCTGAAAATACCCAATAATCAAAAATTGCTTTATCATTGGGCGCAAAATCCACTACTTTGCCTGCCAATAAAGCCTTTTGTTCGGATGCAAAAGCGAAATGATCTTTATTCACGGAATAATAGAAAGGTTTAACTCCAAACCTATCACGACTTGCAAACAACACTTTTTTCTGTTTATCATATATCGTGAAGGCCCACATTCCGTTGAAATGATTCACACAATCATATCCCCACTTTGAATAAGCCGCCAGTATTACCTCGGTATCAGATGCAGTGTGAAAATTATATCCTTCCTTTTTTAGTTGCTCTCTTAATTCAATGTAATTATATATTTCGCCGTTAAAAACTATCCATAGATTCTTATCTATATTGCACATAGGCTGATGCCCTGTAGGTGTTATGTCAATTATTTTAAGACGGCGGTGCGCAAGTATGGTAGTAGCATTGCCAGCTTCCTGCAATGCCTTTTGAGGCCCGTGCAAAATAGGCGAAGAAATTATTTCGGGTAAAGTATCCTTCCCAAATAATGTTACTTCTTCTGCATTCGTTATGGCCAAATACCCTTCTCCATCAGGACCTCTATGCCTTATGGCATCATTCATTTTCTGAATACACTCTACAATATGAATGCCTGAATCTTTAAACTTTATTATGCCTGCTATGCCGCACATAATGCCCTATGAAAATTTTAATACATTACGATACACATTCAGAAATTGTTGTGCAACGGCTTCCGGGTTTACTTTTTCAACAATAGTACTCCGCACTTCAACAGGTTTATATGTATTTGCATTTTTAATCATATTTACCATGGCATTGTATAATTGTTGTTCATTACCGGCATCCACCAATATACCATTTTTCGGGTTTACATATTCTGCTATCGCTTCCATCTTAGTAGTAATTACAGGTACACCACAACATATTGATTCCAGCAGTACAACAGCCTGGGTCTCGTAATTGCTGAATAATACAAAAGCATGGGCAGAATTTAACACTCTCACTAATTCTTCATTCATAACGTAATCGGAAAAACACACTGAGTCTTTTATATTTAATTCCTGGCAAAGGTTTTGCAATTCTTCTGATTCCCGCTTTGGCCCAATGATAGTAAGTCTTGCCTGGGGAAAATCGCTAATAACCCTGGTAAAGGTGCGAATAATACCCGTTATGTTTTTCTGTTTGTCATCCAGCGAAGATACATGCAAGAAATTGATTGTGCCTCCCGTCTCATCATGTTTACCTGAACTTTTAAATAGGTTAGTATCCACAACATTAGATACAACGTAATAGATACTATCCAGTTTTGCTTCCAGCATCATTTTCTTTAAATGTTCGGATACTACTGTAACTGCTGATGCATACTTAACTGCAATACGCGAGAAAAATTTCATCGCATTCCCCTTATATCTTCCGTCTGCCGGTAAATATCCTGTCCAGTGCTCGGTTATAATATAGGGTACCTTCCATTTAAATTTTAAATACGCAGCAATAAGAGATACCGGATATACAATATTAGAATGAACTATGTCGGGCTTGCCTTTTTTCAATTTATACAGTCTCAATGCTTTTCTCCAGGCACGCAGGTATCGCCATACTTTATGGCCAGTTGAAAATAAAGGAATATTATGCTTTACTCTTTTGTAATACACCCTTATCGTGTATATGTCTTCTTCATTACTTTCTTCAATTCCAGCTTTCTCATCTGCACAAACATAAAGCGCAGAAACATCTGCTACTTTGGTCAAGGCAGCAGCATGTCTTTTTACAAAAATACCTAACAAAGGTTTTACCCTGTTCGGGTACCAAAACGATATGAACATTATCTTAAGCCGGCCTTCTGACATAATGCTTTGTTACTAGTTTAACCAACTGCTAAGATCCCTTCCTATCAACAGCTGCAATTTTTCCATATCAGCCCTGTACAATACTTTTAACTTAGCCCTGGTTTCTGGCGAAATTGGTTTTCTTGCTACATACCTGGTGTTGATTCTCCAAAGCATATTCAATACCAGTTCTCTTCGCCTGGTGTGATGAGGCAAAATAAAAGTACCTATCTTTTTTATCACGTATGGAGGATTGATAAGAAACTTCATAAAAGCCCTGTTTCGAGGCACTTTATTCGGATTTATAGCTTTAAGCGCATCCAATTTCAAATCACTTAATCCCAAAAATTGCAACACTTTTTTATATTCCTTAAGCGGGTCATTTTTAAAATCATCGAAAAGGATAATATGTAGATTCTTGTCCCCGAAAGCATCCTTATAACGCTTTACCTGCTCATAATATTTTGCAACATCGCTATACAAAAAAGCTTCTATCGGGCAATTATGATGTGGAGAAATGCCAACAGCATTGTTTTGCTTCCTTTCTGCTTCTAATTCTATGGCTTGTTCAAAGTTCTGTATTGTCTCATCACCGTTTGACTGTAATTCGCTGTGTAAGGAATAGACCATATCTGCAGGCTCCCTGAGCATAATAATTATTTTTGCTTCAGGATTGAATCTCTTTATGTTTTCGGCCGCTTTACGAGAAAGCAGGTAATATACCGATGCATCGCCGATAGCATTTTGTGAGGTTGCACTCGAATAATAAGAGAGGTATGTTTCTTCTGAAATTGGGGGCGTGCGAAACCCCAGGTCGAAACAGAAGTAGTACAACTCCTTCTTAGGTAAAAAAACATCGGGATGCTTTTTCAAATACGTATACAATGATGTAGTGCCCGACTTGGGTGCCCCAACTATAAAGAAATTAGGCCTTTTACTCATATTTTATGGTCGTGTACAGATATTTTTCACAATTTTAGCCATACATTGCAAAGCTAATTGATTTAATGCGCCTTTTAAACCCCATACTTGAAAACTTTTTTAAAGACGAGGCCGAAAGGAAAAAGGTTATTACTGTAATAATACCATCGTTCATTATTCAATCTTTATCGGTACTGCTTAGTTTTGGCATAAGCATTATACTGGCACATGGATTGGGTGTATCAGATTATGGAGTTTTTACTTATGTCTTTTCTATAGTTTTTCTGGTAGTAAACTTATCCTCTGCCGGCCTTAATATCCTTGTAGTAAGAGAAACTTCATCGCTTCTTGCGGCAGGAAAAATACAACTGCTCAGTGGATTTTTCAGGTGGTCTACCCTGATCGTTCTTACTGCCTGCATTGTATTGGCCATAGTTTTATGTGTATTGACATATTATTGCCATATAATGCCTGACGAAAGCTATACTGCTCCTATGTTACTTGCGGCTATATCTATCCCTTTTTATGGACTACTTAGCTTTTATACTTCTTTTCTTAGGGGGATAAATAAGATCGTTTTTTCATTGGTAAGTGAATCTATAGTAAAGCATATTACTTTTTTTGTGGCCATTGTTGCCATTTACTTTTTTGTAAAAAAAATGGCCCTTATAGATATCATATATATTAATACTATAACCTTTGTAATTAGCGCCCTTGCAGGCTTAGTGATCTTAAAAAGATCCATTGCATTAAAAAACGAAACAGCGTATGATACCAAGGTTTGGTGGGGAAAACTAGGCTCATTATTTTTGCTCAATGGATTACTGGGCATTGAATCGCGCATAGACATGATCATGCTTGGCTATATGAAGGATCCCTCGCAAGTAGGGATATTCTCGGCTGTGGGTAAAATAGCTGCTTTCTTGTCTTTCTTTTTAATGACCATGAACTTTATAATAGCCCCTATTATATCTAAATGGAACACATTAAGTGAAAAGCAGCAATTGCAAAAGATGATCACTAAAAGTATTCGATGGGTAATGTTACTCTCCTTACCCCTATTTATTGTGATTGTAGTGTTTAGCAAACCCATATTGTACTTTTTTTTCGGTAAAGATTTTGAACAGGGGCAAAGCGCTCTTATTATATTGAGTTGTGCTTACCTTGTGAGTATAATGTTTGGCCCTGTAGGTAATATTATGACTATGACAGGGAATGAGAAATATTATACTATTTTCACATTTTGCAGCATTGTGATTACCGTGATATTAAACTTTATACTAATTCCATCTATGGGCTACAACGGGGCTGCAATTGCTACAGCAAGCAGTATTGTATTTTGGAATACAGGTTTGTATATAGTTACAAAAAGAAAACTGGGAATAAGCGCATGGATATTCGGATAACCAAAATAGCACAGAAACATGAATAAAATATTGGTTACAGGGGGAGCGGGTTACATAGGTTCTCATACTATAATTGAAATAATAGCATCTAAAAAATGGGATGTTATTTCGGTGGATAATTATTCCAATTCGGGGCCTAAAACTTTCGAGCGCATTAAGGATATTACGGGAAAAGAAATAAAAAATTACGAAATAGACCTTTGCAACATAGAAGCAGCAAGAACGCTATTTAAAGAGAACCACGATATAGCCGGTATTATTCATTTTGCTGCATTTAAATCTGTGCCCGAATCAGTAGATAACCCTCTCCTTTATTATCACAATAATATAGAATCACTTTCGAATATTCTTCTGTTAGCTAAGGAATATAAAGTCCCCAACTTCATATTCTCATCTTCCTGCTCGGTATATGGCAATATTGAAAAACTACCTGTCACTGAAAATACTCCATTAAGTAAGGCTGCTTCCCCGTATGCAGCAACTAAACAAATCGGCGAGCTTATGCTTTCAGACTTTACAGTAGCATGTCCCGAGATCAAAACCATAGCCCTGCGGTATTTCAACCCCGTTGGGGCCCATCCATCAGGTAAAATAGGGGAGGTATCCCAAGAGAAGCCCAATAATCTTGTACCGATGATCACAGGTACCGCTATTGGCAAATATCCGCAAGTGGTTGTTTATGGCAATGATTATCCTACAAGAGATGGTACTTGCATCCGCGATTATGTTCATGTATGTGATATAGCCCGAGCACATATAGATGCTCTACAATACCTGGAGAAAGATCCCAAAGCATCTGCCTTTTCAGTATTTAACCTTGGTTCCGGTAACGGTATTAGTGTAACCGAAATGATAAAGGCATTTGAAAAAGTGAGCGGTAAAAAACTGAACTATACTATTGGCCAACGCAGAAGCGGAGATGTGGAGGCTATATATTCAGATACCATAAAGGCAGAGCAGATATTACAATGGAAGCCGGTCTATTCGCTGGATGAAATGATGAGTTCTGCCTGGAAATGGGAACAGACCCTGCAGAAAAAAGACTAATACCTATTTCTTAAGGTATTCTACAAACTTTTTAACAGCCATTGCCCTATGGCTTTGAGTATTTTTTTCAACTAAAGTCATTTGTGCAAAAGAACGGGTACTTCCTTCAGGAACAAAGACAGGGTCGTATCCAAAGCCGCCGTTGCCCATTCTATCTAATGCTATATGGCCTTTTACATTTCCTTCAAAAAAAACGGGCTTCCCCTTTATTACCAAAGCTATAACCGTTTTAAATACTGCTGTTCGGTCTTTGGCATCTTTCATTTCACCAAGTATCTTTTGGATATTTTCTTCTGCGCTTCTCCCTTCACCCGCGTATCTTGCAGAAAACACTCCGGGCCTGCCATCCAGGCATTTTACCTCAAGGCCCGTATCATCCGCAAAGCAGTCGTAGCCATATTTCTCGTATATAAACATTGACTTTTGCAGGGCATTTGCAGCCAAAGTATCCCCGGTTTCTGGTATCTCATCAGTATACCCAATCATATCGGGCATAATTAAAGTTATAAATGATGGCAAAAGAAGACTTATTTCGCTAACCTTATGTTTATTATGGGTAGCAAAAACAAGCTGCATAGGGACAAGAAAACTATTGCTGCTTAAACCCGATAAGGATAACGGCGCAACCTGAACCAGAATTGGTAGTAGGATTCAACTGGGCGTCTATGATGCAGTCTACCGTAGATTTTACTTTAAAATCCCAGTAGGGAGCATTTTGATAGCTGCTGTTGCTGAATAATACATTATGCTGCGAATCGAATACAGTAAAAACAAGATTACCATCTGTCATACCGCTGCATGCGGCAATACGATAAATGGAGCCGCCGTAAAAGGTAGTATGAAACTCGGCTGTTTCATCTGAATTTACAAGCAAAGCCCTGTATTGCTGTCCGTCAGAAATAAATGACGGATCCATGTTTCGTTTAGCACATGTGTTGGCTATACTATCGCATTGAGCGCTGGAAGAGAATGCAATTGATACTCCAAAGCACAGGGCTATAAAAGAAGGTGCAAATTTTTTCATGATCATCCAGTAATTTGATTGCGAATGGCAGCTATTTTATCCGATATATCCTTTAACTGTTCCGGGGTTATCTTAACGTCACTTGTGCTGTTAACATTCGTAGTCTTATTCTTTTCGTCTGTGGTTGGAGGCACATAATTATATACGAATTCTACATTATCAAAAACATTAGAAAGATCAGTAAGCTTTTTGATAAGGTCGGAATAATCGGGCTTGCCCTCATACCCTGAAAGCATTTTTATAAGATTTTGTACTGATATTTTTTGTTCTGCTATCCTGCGTACAACTTCCTTCTGGTTATTCTGCGAATTTGCTTTTGTAGCGAAATACAAAGACTCGATCCATCCTCCTACTAATACCAGTGCACTAACATCACCCTGGCGATTATCCTTAAAATAAGCATCGCTTTTCCTAAAGGCATCGGACACCATAGAAAGAAGTGAATCATGGTTACCCATATTGGCCTGGAACCGTTTTAAAAGAGTTTCATTGAACATATCGGATATACCTATATCACTGGCAAGCTTTTCAACAGAAGCGAGATACGAAATAGCGTCCTGGGTTTGATCATACAAAGAAATATATCCAAGGTCAGCTCCGTAAATTCCCAGGTTTAAAGCTTTTTTGTATTTAGTATCGTAACGGCTATAATTAGTTGCGCTGTTTAAAATATCTTTATTATAGGAATACCCGCTTTTCTTAATAAGAAGTGCCGTTTGTATCGGCGATGGAATACTAAATATCTGGTTATTCAGCCTGATCAGCGCCGAATTGTTGCTGTCTAATTTGGGTGCGGGTGGCGACTGGCTGTTTTGCTTTGCATTATTACAGCCTGACCACAAAAGTGCAGTTATAATAATACCACCGGCTACAAGGGGTAAGGTTTGTAATTTCATGTTTGGCAATCTTTTATTAACTTAAATATAAGGCCAAAAGTAATATTTTTTATCTCATTCCCGATAACATCGCTATAAAAAAGCAGAAAGCCCCGAATTTTCGGGGCTTTCAAGCTATAAAAATCAATAATTTACTGTACGATCATCTTTTGGGTAACTGCATATCCGTTCGCTGTTACACGGTAGAAATAAACACCGGAATTAAGCGAAGCTACATTGATGGTAACAAGATGAGTTCCGGGTTCCATCATTTCGGGGCTTACGCTATACACTTTTTGTCCCACCACATCATAAACATCCACCGATACTGTAGAATTCGCAGCCAGCATTACGTTAAAGCTGGTTTGCTTATTAAACGGATTTGGGAAGTTTTGCGAAACTGAGAAAGGAACATTGTTAGCATTTACCAATTCGTTAATACCTGTAGTTTTAGGTAAGGGATGGGTAGGAATTGGCACTGTGAAATCTGCATCGCAAAAGCCTACGCCCTGAACAGATATCAGGTTTATCGGGTTAGCTCCACTATTAGGAGTAACTTGATTGGCAATGATCATAGCCGGAATATTCCAGAAGTTTCCACCCGTACAGGTTGTTGGCAATGCCAGATCAGAAACCTGCAGGAAGTAATTATCGGTAGTATTTGTAAATTGCACAGGCGAGGTCATTTTATTGGTTACAACATTTATACCAATCGAGGAAATATCGGGGAACTGAACAACACTGTCTCCTTGGTGATCATCGATCCAGGTACAAAATACTCTTGTTCCATCCTTGCTCCTGCTTGCCTGTATACGGGCGCCTTCTGTTACACCTCCTTCGTCATTCCATGGAGTCATATTCCCGCTAAAACCACCCGGGTTGATTTCGTTTCCAAAAGGAGCTGATAAAGAATCGAGAAAAATAGATTGCCAGCCACCTGCAGAGGTTGTGTGTACATCAAATATGTACATGGTAGTGATCAACCTCGAGGCGAAAGTTTCGCCTGACGAATCCGGATTTGCAATAGCGCCACTTTCAATAGCGCCAAAAATGTGAAGGTTGCCATAAGCATCAACCGTAGCATCTACATCATGCCCTGCGTGAACTCCATCACCAAAGATATTCCAGAAAGGAAGCTTGATATCGGGGCTATCCAATGTAGGTGTAAGGAATTGAGTTAAAATACTGTCATTTATAAAGTTATGAAGGGGCATCATAGCCCATGATCCACCTGAATTTACAGTTCTGTATACTATAGGCTGTAAGGATACGAAATTGTAGTTGATAGGACCATTTACCGAATCAAGGTTACCGAAAAATACTACATAACCTGTATCTCCATTTTGAGACCATGCAGATGTCATACCTGTAACCTCTGCATCAGTATCAACTTCTGTTACGGCGCCAGACCAGGAAAGAAAATGAGGTTTTAGTACAGGCTGTGTCCAGGTAACGCTGTTGGTTGTGCTACTCCAAGTGCCATTATCTAATTGCACTCCGTAAAAAGCTTGTGTAGCACCTGCAGTATTAAGACTGTAAGAAGGAGCAATAGCGTGAAACGTGCTATCATCACAAGCAGTTAAAAAAGTGGGGCTGCTAAACGGATGAGGTTGGTGCGGAAAATCTTTAATATTTTGCAAATTAGGATTAAGGCCTGTTTTGCTTAACTGAACACTTCCGAATGCAGTTGTATCCCAGTCAGTGCCATTTGTATGAGGACCAACCATTACGGCATAAGCAAGAGAGTCAACTGTATTACCGGCAGG
>Ga0206878_10355_pt1 | contig 15306 bp, 15 predicted proteins | sample Alteio_BWOrgCont_8_FD_152621 | JGI IMG/M metagenome (GOLD analysis project Ga0206878, IMG submission 152621) | Enriched cells from forest soil in Barre Woods Harvard Forest LTER site, Petersham, Massachusetts, United States -... | ecosystem: Environmental > Terrestrial > Soil > Temperate forest >... | reverse complement strand
ACGCGGGTTGAATTTATTCTATTACCAGGCTTTCTTAGGAGCCATAGGCTCGCCTAATATTGTAGCAACGGGTTTCAACCCGTTGCCGCAGGCATGGCCAATTTCTGTTTTCAGGTTCGTTCCGGTGGTTGTACAGGTTTGTTGTAAATTATTTTTTGGAAAGTTGGATATTTATCGTAATATTGCGATATAAATATGGGCTTAACTAAAACAGAAATATTTACCGACGAGCAAAACGGACTGGCGGTGCAACTGAAAGCGATAGCGCACCCGGCCCGTATAGCCATTTTGCAGGAACTGATCAAAGCAAATGCATGCATCTGTGGTGACCTGGTTGAAGAACTGGGATTGGCACAGGCGACAATATCACAACACTTAAAGGAGCTGAAGAATGCCGGCCTGATAAAAGGAACGATTGAAGGTGTTAGTGTGTGTTATTGCATTGAGCCGAAAGCCTGGGCAAAGCTTGAAAAGGAATTGAGCAACTTATTCCAATCCTTTAAAGATCCCAAAACCTGCTGTTGATTTTTTTTGAAACAAATCATCGTAATATTACAATAAAACAAACTATAAGGAAATATGAAAACTGCACCATTCCCACGCATGCATGTCAGCTTATATGTAAGCGACCTGTCGAAAACCATCGATTTTTATAATGTCTTTTTCGGCGAGGAACCCGTGAAAATACGGAAAGGCTACACCAAATATGTGTTGGATGAACCGGCATTAATTATATCGTTCGTGGAGAATCGTGAGCGGGTGCAGGAGCATTTCGGGCACCTCGGATTCCAGGTAGAAACCCTGGCAGAATTAAACGGGCGGTTATCGGCAGCGCAAATAGCTGGTTTGGTTACCCGTGAAGAAATTGGCACCAACTGCTGTTTTGCAAACCAGGATAAGTTTTGGGTAAGCGACCCCGATGGTGTGCAATGGGAGGTTTACTATTTTCACGCAGATGCTGAGTTTAACGATCCGCATTTTGAAGAGCCAGCTTCTGCCTGCTGCATTGCACCAGCCGTGGAAGAAAGAAAGGTTGAATTTAAAAACCTTGCCACTGAAGCCGTTTGCTGCACACCCGGCTCCGGCGGCTGTTAATGGAGATATATGATAATTGAACAAGCAATAAATCAGCGCGAAGGTATTGAAGCAATATTATCCGCGGAAAAACTGCCGGTAGCCGATCTACCGGAGACATTGGATAACTTCCTGGTAGCGACAGACAATGAACAGTTAATTGGTGTCGTGGGTCTTGAGATCTATGGTGCCTATGGGTTACTGCGCTCCCTTGCCGTGTTGCCCGAATATCGCAATAAAGGTGTTGCCTGGAAATTAATTGAGCGCATTGAAGACCTGGCGGCATCACAAGGCCTGAAAGAGTTGTATCTCCTGACGGAAACTGCTGCCGAATATTTTGCAGGAAAAGCTTTTCAAAAAGTTACGCGGGATGAAGTGCCTGATGATATAAAACACTCATCGGAGTTTAGCCATGTTTGCCCGGTATCTGCTATAGTAATGAAAAAATCGATCAGGTGATATGAAAAATATTTTAGTGCTGTGTACCGGAAATAGTTGCCGCAGCCAGATAGCCGAAGGATACCTGCGTTACTTTGCGGGCGATAAAGCGAATGTTTACAGCGCGGGCATTGAAACGCATGGCGTGAACCCGAAAGCGATCCAGGTGATGGCAGAGGACCATATCGATATATCCAAACACACTTCAAATAATGCCGATGAGTACATCGCTATTCCATTCGACCAGGTGATCACCGTTTGTGACAATGCTAACGAGGCCTGCCCGTTCTTTCCGGGCAAAGTTGAACGCTTCCATCAAAACTTTCCTGATCCCGCCAAAGCAGCAGGCAGCCCGGAAGAAGTGATGGCCGAGTTTCGACGCGTGAGGGATATGATCAAAATATATGCGGCCAACTTTGTGCAAACTCATCTGCAATGAGAAAATGTGTCGCCGAACTAACCGGAACTTTCATTCTCGTTTTTTGCGGTACCGGGGCAATGGTGATCGATCAGCAAACTGCGAGCGGGGTCAGTCATGTTGGTGTAGCTATCACCTGGGGGCTGGTGGTTATGAGTTTGATCTACAGTATAGGCAATATATCGGGTTGTCATATCAATCCCGCGGTAAGCATCGCGTTTACGATAGCCGGACGCTTTAAGGCCCGGTTGCTGCCGGGTTATATCATCAGCCAGCTGACCGGCGCCTTGCTGGCCAGCTTTACACTAAAACTTCTTTTTCCGGCGAGTCCATTATTAGGTGCGACAATGCCCGCCGGCCCGGAAATGCAATCGTTTATCATCGAATTACTGTTAACTTTCTTTTTGATGCTCGTCATTATTAACGTATCGCATGGCAGTAAAGAACAGGGGCAGTTCGCGGGCATAGCCATTGGTGGGGTTATCGGCCTGGAGGCCATGTTTGCCGGCCCTATCTGCGGGGCATCCATGAACCCGGCCCGCTCTCTTGCGCCGGCAATCGTTTCGGGGCATTTGGCACATGTTTGGCTTTACGTGGTTGCGCCTGTATTGGGGGCCGCGCTGGCTATACCGGTATGGAAATACCTGGCAACAGAAAGCAAAACGACAGGCTCACGCTGATTTGTTCGTTTACATTAATTTAGCGATAAGTGTCGTCGGCAGGTGTAAGCAGCAAATCCGCCTTCAATCAATTATTTTATCCAAATGTGTCCAATTGTTTTTTGTCCGTTTGATATGGAGGTATAATTCATAAATTTGATAACCCGCCTGCCGCAAGGCAAGCAATTAAAAACTAAAACGATGGACGAATTCGCATTAATTATGAGGCATGAAGATGGCAGCAAGATTGCTTCGCCTGAGCAAATGGAGATATGGATGAAGGCTACCATGGACTGGATTGGCGGAATTGCCGCTCAAAACAAATTTGTAAGCGGCACCGGCCTGTTGTTTGACGATGCCAAAGTTGTACACCACAACAAAATGGTTACCAACGGGCCGTTTGGCGAAATTAAGGAAACAATAGGCGGCTTTATTGTTGTTAAAGCCGAATCTGCCGAGGAAGCGGCTGAATTTGCAAAAGGCTGCCCGGTTTTAGGGGGCGAAGGCAATTCCATGGAAGTACGCAAAATTGCCAAAAGAGACGGCACGCATTAGTATTAAGCGCTGAAACTTAAGTCCAAATTGCCGACAAGGAGCGGGGGAGTTTGGACTTAGGTTTCCAGGCTAAAAACTTGTTATGAATCAACAGGAATTAATACCGCATTTGTTCAGAACAGAGTACCGGAAAATTGTAGCCGTTCTGTGTAAACGGTTTGGGTTCGACCAGATAGAAATTGCGGAAGATATTGCCAGCGAAACATTCCTGAATGCTACGCAAACCTGGAGTTTTAACGGCCCCCCGCCAAACCCGGCTGCCTGGCTCTATAGTGTGGCGAAAAATAAAGCAAAAAACCACTTGCAGCGCAATACCACGTTCGAAGCGAAGGTGGCGCCCGAAATTATATATGCTACGGATACGCTTCATGAAAATGAAATTGACCTGTCGCCAAAAAACATTACCGATAGCCAGCTGCAAATGATGTTTGCTATTTGTAACCCGGTTATATCCCCCGAGGCGCAAATAGGCCTTTCGCTCCGGATCCTTTGCGGTTTCGGGATAGACGAAATAGCGGAGGCTTTTCTTAGCAATAAAGAAACCATTAACAAACGGCTGTACCGCGCCAGGGAAAAATTGCGGGAGCAAAAAATAAAAATAGAAATACCCAATGCTGCAGAAATAGACGAACGGTTGGATACCGTATTGACCACTATTTACCTGCTGTTCAGCGAAGGCTATTACTCGGTTAGCCAGAACCAAACACTGCGTAAAGACCTTTGCCTGGAAGCCATGCGTTTGTGCAATATGCTGATTGAAAATACAAGTACGGACAAGCCGCAGGTAAACGCCTTGTTCTCGCTGATGTGTTTTCATTCCTCGCGTTTTGAGGCGAGGGTTGATAAAAATGGCGAACTGGTTTTATATGATGAGCAGGATACCGGTCTCTGGAATGCAGAACTGATAAGCCAGGGAGGCTATTTTTTAAAGCGGGCAGCCAGCGGCGACCGGCTGTCAAAATATCATTTGGAAGCAAGTATCGCCTATTGGAATACCCAAAAGGCAGACACTGTTGAAAAATGGGAAAATATTTTGCAGTTATACAACCGCTTACTGCAGATTCAATATTCGCCTGTGGCGGCGCTGAACAGAACTTTTGCGCTTTCGAAAGCGAACGGGAAAGAGGAAGCGATAATTGAAGCCGAGAAACTAAACCTTGGCGATAACCAGTTTTATTTTGCCCTGCTTGGCGAACTTTATACCGGGATTGATAACGAAAAAGCGATCCGGCATTTTAAAAAGGCTTTCTCAATAGCCAAATCAAATGCCGACAAACAAGCTATGCAAAAGAAAATGGACCAGCTTTAATGTTTGTTCAAAAAGGCATCCATTTGCGCAATCATCCAGTGAAAGTCTTCGTACATTAAAAAATGCTTCCCGTTTGCCGAAAACGCAAGAGTCAGGCTTTTCGCCGGTGCATATTGTTCCCGGTATCGTTTTTCGGCCTCTTCCTTTGTTTTAACCACGTCCCAGCCCCTCCACGAGCCTAAAACCAATATGGGCGAACTTATTTTTGAAACGCTATCCCGCAGGTCGAGCGCGGATTGCTCGCCATCCATCAGGAACGAAGCTTTGTAATCGCTCCTGTCGTCCCAATCCAGTATTTCGTTTATGCGCGTGCTGTCCGTCGCCAACTTCTGTAAATATTCAAAACCTTCCTTGCGGTAAGCAGCAGTTTTACGTACCGAATCAAGACGCAGCCAATAAGACGCAGGCCTTGAAAGAATTTTATCGTGCTGCTTTTGAAGTGCTTTTTTTACCGAATCTACATCTACCCTGGGATAGTCAATCGCGGTATCGAAAGGGGTACCGTCGAGTTCAATTAGTGGACCGATCAGGTCGGGCCTTGTAGTTGCTATCCACAAAGCAAGCGATCCGCCAAAACTGAAACCCACCAAAACCGGTTTATGGAGTTTGTTTTCTTCAATAAAGCGGATGATCTCGTCGCGTTGCTGCCGCAGCGGGTGGTCAAGCTCACCGGAGGCCGGCTGGCCGGCAAACCCCGCCAAAGTAATCACATAACACTTGTAATGATCCTTGTAATGTGCAACTATTTCGTTGTAGGTGTCTGCAGCGCCTTTCATGCCAGGTATCAGGATCATCGGCTTGCCTTTGCCTACTACGCGCAGGCCAAAAGAGTAACCGGGCGAATTATTTGCGCGATTTTTTAATGTTGATGATGCAGCCGCACTTTGTGAAAACAGCATCAGCGTGTAAAGTGATAACAAAATGAACAGCTGTTTCTTCATACGGCAAATGTTTAATTGGCGATTTAAATGCGGGGGTGACCGCAAAAGTTTAACGTGTCACCACTAATGTAAAAAGATTTAATTAAACCGGGTGACAAGGAGATAATCTTTCTCTTCACAACTTATAGTTGTGTAACACCGTTTTATAAGCGAGGCTTTGCCATTATTCGACGGCCAATTTTTATAAACCAATGAAAAGCCCCGTTTTTATTCGATTGAACCTCAATGCTTTCGGCTAAGAGGGCTGGAATTATAGCTGTTTTTAAATATAAAATGACAAAATGATGATAAATTATACGTACATTTAAGCAATTCAATAACCAATAAAACCCATTAACGCTGCTGTTTTTACCGTGGTGATTTCTGAGAAACAAAACGGACGGTAATGGTCTTGTGTTTTGTTAATGCGGGAGATTGATTTTGCCGAGTAATTAAACTGATTAAAAACAAAACATTTAAGTGGACGCCTTCAGATTTTTCCGTTGAACACGGCTTCAGGTCGCTTCCCATACACCCCCCTCACCCTTACGTTAAAAACTACAACTACAATGGCATTTTTAGACCATGTACTGCAAACCCCATCTTACGGCTGGAAAGACGAAGATGGCAACCTGATCAAACCAACAAATGGCCAGATCATTCGCGAATTTTTCGCAAGGCTCAATGTTTTTAGCTCACGCCAAAACTGGCTGCCTTTTTTCAGCTGGCTTAAGGTAGTATGTTTCGTGCCTTTTTTCATGCTCTTCTTGTTCAAATTTCTTAGCCCCTGGACATTGCTTGCTGCATTTTTATATAGTATGATCATAATGGGTACGCACGGCACGGTGTGGCACCACCGGTATTGTACACACGGCGCGTACAAATTCAGGAATAAATTCTGGCGGTTTTTCACCCAAAACTTAACCATTAACGTAATCCCCGAAGAAATTTATGTGATTTCGCATCACGTTCATCACTCCAAATCCGATGAACCGGGAGATCCCTATAATGCCCAGGCAGGTTTTTTATATTGTTTTTTAGCCGATGTTAATCACCAGCCAATTGCTAAGGATTTAAGCGAAGTTGATTATAACCGCGTAAAAAAATTGATGGCCCATACTGGCATAAAGGGCAATACCTACGCACAATATCAAAAGTACGGCTCGTATGTTAACCCTTACCGGGCCATATTATCGTGGGTGCTTAACTGGTCGTTTTGGTACCTGGTATTTTACCTGGTGGGTGGCAATGCGCTGGCCTGCTCGTTATTTGGTGCCGCAGGTTTTTGGGCGATAGGGGTGCGGACCTTTAACTTTGAAGGACACGGAAAAGGTAAGGATAAGCAGCGCGAAGGCGTTGATCACAATAAGAAAGATATGTCGGTTAACCAGCTATGGCCGGGCTTTGTTGCCGGCGAATGGCATAATAACCATCACCTTTTCCCCAAAAGCGCCCGCAGCGGTTTTCGGCCGCACCAGGTTGATATGGCCTGGTATTATATCCGTTTTATGAGCAGGCTGGGGGCTGTAAGCAGTTACAACGATGCCAAAAAGGAATTTAACGAGGTATATTACAAACCCTACCTGGCGCAAAAAGTTATAGCGGCAGCAGTTGTAGTTCCGAAGGCTATACCGGTGCCTGAAACAGTATAGTGCGTTGCTGGAAGGCCGGGTTTGAAAACACGTATTTCAGCCGCTTTTTTAACGGCCAGTGCTATAATAATGGCTGCCTTAAATCAGCCGCTGACGGTTTTGGATTTACACGACTGCCGGCATTTACAGCGGGCAGCCGAAAATGAAATTTTGAGCCCTCGCCTTCCCGGCTTTCCACCATTATCTTACTGTTGTGGTATCGCAGTATTTCCGAAACCAGGTAAAGGCCTATCCCAAAGCCCGAGATATGCTGCACTTTTTCGTTTTGTACGCGATAAAACCTGTCGAATAATTTTTGCTGGTCCTTATCATTGATCCCTACGCCCTTGTCCTGAACATAAATTTCTGCAACTGCGTTTTTTACATCGCATCCAATAGTTACTTGTCCTCCTTTCGGCGAATATTTAATGGCATTGCTTACCAGGTTTTCCATCACCTGCATCAGTTTATTCCTGTCGGCCCGCACAACAACGTTTTCACAGGGAATCACCGTTAACTGGTGTGCCGGGGATATCATTTGGGCGTCTCCGGCAACTTCGTTTAATAAAGAATTGATCTCAACATTTTCGAAATGCAGCTCAAATTTACCTTCAATAATTTTTGCATTATTTAAGAAACCATGAATCAGGGAGATCATTTTGTTTACATTTTTATTCACCCGCGCCAGCGACTCCATACGGAACTCATCCTTATCTTTTGCCGCTTTGTTCAACAACATCTGCACGTATGATTTTATGGATGTTAAGGGGGTCTTTAATTCATGGCTCGCCATGGCAAAAAAATCGTTTCTCAACAATTCTTCCGATTTTTTGTCGGTAATATCCAACACCGAGCCGATAAACCGCACCGGCTCATCTTTTTCGTTAAAAAATGCCTTGCCCTTGGCCCTTACCCAGCGCACCTTTTTATCCACTGCCCCCACAGTGCGGTATTCCACATCATAATCGCCGTTGGTTAGCTCCTTAATAAAAACATCGTCAATTATTTTGCTTACCCTTTCCTTATCCCCGGTGTGTAATCCCGGTAAAAAATCGGCTTCATAGGTAACCGGGAGGTTGTGGTCAATGCCAAAAAGCTCGCGGCAGCGCTCGTCCCAAAACATTGTTCCTTTTAACAGGTCCATGTCAAACCGGCCCAGTTCGGCTGCTTCTAATGATAGGCGCAAATTCTCTTCAGTCGCCAGTATTTTGTTGCGGTCGCTCACCATTCGGGTCATGTCTTCAGCCGCCACCAGTATGCGCGATACCGAACCGTCGCTTTCCGTTATGGGCTCATACAGGTAACTCACATATTTTACTATTGTCCCCTCATCTGTTTCGAAGTAATTAGGCACTTCCTCTTCACCATAGGATTCGCCTGACTCAAAAACTTTTTTCAAAAGCGTTGGGAATGGCTGCCCCTCCAGCTCTGGCAATACCGTTAATAAAGGTTTTCCCAATGTTTCTTCCGCAGTTTTGTTCCAGTAGTTAAATAAAGCCTGGTTAGCCATTTCCACCACCATTTCGGTGCCTTTAAGAACCAGCATAATAAAGGGGCTCTTCATTATTACCTGCCTTAGCCTGTCTTCGCTTTGTTCGATCCGCTTCCGCGAGCGAATATTTTCAGTGACGTTATTGGCGACTATAATGATGCCTGTAGATGCCCCTTCGGTGTTTTTTACCGGTTGATAAACAAAATCAAAGAAAAGATCCTGCATTATACCGTTGTGCTCCAGAGACGCTTTGTTTTCACTACCGAAAAACGGGATACCAGAGGTAAAAACCTGGTCTAATATTTGCAAAAAAGGTTGTGCCTGTAATTCGGGCAGCGCAATATGTAATGGTTTACCAACAATAGCGCCGTCTTTTCCCCAAACTTCCAGCATTTTTTGATTTGCAGCCTCAATGATCATTTCCCGGCCTTTGAGGTGGCCGATAGGGATGGGCGCCTGCATAATAATATTGAGCAAATTAGCCTCGCTTACCTGCAATGCCTGGTGGCTTTCTTTCAGTTTTGTTAAATTTCTTACATTCTCGGTTGTTTCTGAACAGATCACCACAACCCCGTTCCGTAAGCCATCATCATCATAAACGGGACTATAGCCAAACGTCCAGTAAACGTCTTCCAGGCTGCCATTACGGTATATAGGTATCAGCTGGTCCACGCTCCAGGTTGGCTCTCCTTTTTGCAATACCTGGTCTATCAGCGGTTTTATCACGTGCCATATCTCCGGCCAGCAGTCCTCGCCTTTTTGCCCCAGTGCTGTTGGATGTTTGCCATTATTGCCCAAACTGGGCCGATAAGCATCGTTATAAAATTGGATAAGCTGCGGTCCCCACCAAAGGAACATAGGCGAACGGGAATTTAAAATAATGTTGATAGTAGTTCTTAAACTCTGCGGCCAGCCTTCGGGCGAGCCCAATGCGGTAGACGACCAATCAAAAGACCTGGTTAACGTCGCCATTTCTCCGGCTCCCTGGAAAAAATTTTGCTTAGAGGAGTTCAAGTTATTTGCAAATAAAAAAAGTTTACCTGTTGTTATGCGCACAAGGCAGGGTATGCTAAAAAGTTTTCCCGGTTATAACAAAAAATATATTTCTTGTTTTCTATACCGGTGGTATTTAACCATCTCAAAGTTATAAACTTACGCCAACTTTAATTTTAGCAGCCGTGGTTGTTTTTATGTTATTAACTAACTGCGGATAAGCTATGTTATAAACCGTTTAATAATGCCGGTTATTTCATCCAGGTCGAAAGGTTTGGCAAGATATCCGTTAGCACAGCTTGTTTCGGCAATTTGCTGGATGTTATTATGCGCCGATACCATGATCACAGGGATGTGTTTTGTTAAAGGATTGGACTTTATTTCGAGGCACAGATCGCCGCCTAATTTATTATTCACCCAATGATCCATCAAAATAAGGTCGGGCGAAATGCTTTGAATTTCGCCGATTGGCAATATCCTCGATGAAACGATCACATCAGCATTTAAATCCTCGGCCAGGTAATGAATTGCGTCTAAAGTATCTTTATCATCTTCGATAATAAGAATTTTCTTCACTGTGAAAGTATTATGTAAGGTTTTATAAAAGTAAAAAATATTATTTAGTAATTAACTTTTTTTGAAGTTTTATAACGGGGTTTTTTAGGCGGCCTTTGCTGGCGTTTCCGGATAATTAAATATTGTTATTTGGAGATTTTATTTTTCGTTTTTTATTTTTTAGCTTTAAAACCACGTTACCAGGCGTAATTTTCATGAGCCGACACCAGTACCGGGTAACGGGCAGGCTTAAACCTTTTGACACAATGATCAATAACGCAGCATTTAATGTAATGATTTGGATTGATATTGATGTATAGGCATTACAACCTGTTGGTTAAATTTAATAACACTCCCAGGCATATTTAACTATTCAAAATCCATCGCAATGAAGAAATATTTACTCATAATTACCCTGCTTTTTTCGGGTATGGCCGGTTTCAGCCAAACAAGCCTGTATTATAAGGCCGTATATTTAAAAGCGCAGCTCAAAAACAACCAGATTACACTGGACGATAATACCTATAATATGTTACAGGACCTGTTTCCTGCGGGCACTACCAGGGCCAACATTATTACAACCTTAAATGCCAATCCTTTTTTGTTGAATATGTTCGCACTACCCCCGGTTGCCCAACCACAAATTGCTCCACCGGGCGGAAATGGTGCTATGTTTGCACTGCCGCCTGCGGGCGCGGTGTCGTCTGCATTATCTTCAATTGGCGGTCTTAATGTTACAAATTTTGCGGATGGCGCGGCTAAGTTCCTGATCCAGCGGGGAAAGGAAGAACTGGCTATCACTTTTTTCAGTAAATTTAAAGATATACTGAATTCGAACCCCGATCTTAAAGTCCTGTTTCCAAACACGGTGGACCTGTTGAATGCCATTGACCAGCAGATATATAATTACAGCGTCTACCTGCAAAATCTGCGTGAAGCATTCAAGAAAGATATAGCCGCATTACCAAAAGACCTGCCGGGGATAGTGAATATCAACCAAAACTTTTTTAATAATTACCCTGATCTGCGGTCGGAACTGCTGGGCGCCTGTTATATAGCGGGCGAGCTGGAGAACCACACGCACCCTGGCGATATACTGGCCAATTTCCCGGATAGCCTGCTAAATACCTTTTCAACGGTAAACCCATCCCAATCATATTTTAAAGGGGCCATTCAAACTTTACAATTACTAAGCGCATCTGTTAAAGACACGGTGTCTACCGATAGTGCTAATTACTGGGTCGGTATAGGGAAGATCCGCGGACTTGTTGGTGACCAGCAAACGTTTAATTTATTCCTGGGGCTTTTATACCAGAAAGCGAGTAATGATTATGGTGGCATAACGTACGATGCCACGCACAGCTTCAACATGTTTTTAGCCACAGTTGCCAGGGACCAAACCAATATTAACACTTACAAACAGTTTATTTTAGGTTTAGGCAGCCGGTTAGACCAGCTAAATAAGATGATAGGCGACAATAAAACGGTTGCGGATTCGGTTGCAATTGCTAAATATGCCAATTATTTAAAGGCTACGGTTGGATTTTTGCAATACTGCACTTCGGTAAGCGACCTGCCTTATAAAACTGCAGCAGGCACCACTACCATTGGTAAAACCCTGAATTATGATTTTCATTTAAAATTTCAGCCCTATTTTGATATAGCCGACCATGTGGCCGATATTGTAACCAACATTACCGGTAAAAACTATTCAGCAGCAATTAACGACGTTATTTTTGTTTACAACAGCGCAACGGTTATACCGCAACAAACTGCCGCCGCAGCGGCGGTTGCCGCTACTGCACAACAACCAGGTATACAGGCTGCAAATAATACAAGAACGGCACAAAATCCAGCGGTCGCAGCCGCGCAATCAGCTGCGGCTACAACGGCGAACAATTTAAGTGTATTTGCCAAATACGCCACGTTTATGGCGGCTATTGCCACCGCTAACAACAGCGATGATGTAGAAGCTGCAATAGAAGCCGCCGCTTTGCCGCCGGGGAGTTATTCGGTTAAGCAGAAATCGAGGTTTAATATTTCATTGAATGGCTATGTGGGCTATGGGTGGGATGTCCATGCCGGCCAGGGGATTACTGCGCCGATAGGTTTTTCCGCAACCCTTGGCACAAAACACCCTTATGGTGTGCCGGTAACCATTTTTGTAGGGATAATTGATGTTGGCGCGTTGGTTGCCTACCGGTCGACCGATACAACAACCAATTCGCTTAAACAGCAGATCACGCTGGAAAGTATTATCGCACCCTCGGCCCAGGTATTTGTAGAAGTCCCGAAATGGCCGGTTGCGATAGGGGCTGGCTGGCGGATGTCGCCGAAACTATCTTACTCTAAAGATTCCGGATTTATAACTGTTCCCTCGAAAAGCGCCTTTAATATTTCGATACTGATAGATATCCCGATTTTCACTTTGCATAACGTGCCGTTAAAGGATTAATGTCTAGTCCTGAAACATGAAACGCTTGATTACCAGTAAGTTGCACTGATGTTTCAAAAAAATTGTTTTTGGAGTATCTGATTATCAGTCACTTGCATAAGTTTGTCGATTTGTCAAAGTGTGAAACGGCTGATAATGAGCGCGTTTCATAGCGTTCCAGGGTGTTCCGCGTGGGAAAAAATGGAACACTGGAACGTTTGCATTAAAAAAATATTCTTTAAATGCCCCTGTTTCTCTAATTCAGCCTCAATAAGCTTAAAACTATTTTAATGCGTCTGCCCTGCATCACTTAACCAGCTCTGCCGGCAGCTTATCGATCTCTTGTATTTTTATATCCTTATAAAATACTTCCGAGCCTTCGGATTGTATTTGAATTTTCCCTTTGGTGAGCGGCGATAGCTGGCCGTTGTCCTGCTGCTGGGAGTGGTATAGTATCATCATTACTTTGCCGTTTACCAGGTGTATGCTGGTATCGCCGTGGCAATACAGGTCGAGGGTGTTCCACTGGCCGGTTGGATTTTCGGCGTCGCCCTGTTTTATGCAGTGGCGGCCCTCTTTGCTGCCATCCCTGAAGGTGGTGAGCACGCCCTGCGCACTGTAAACATATTCTGTCTCCGACTTTTTAATTACCGGTACATCAGCCAAAGCTCCGGCACAGCCCCAGTAATCGCCGCAATTACCTTCCTCCACCTGGAATTCGTGCGAGCGCATCCAGGCGCCATAATCCGCGCCATATTTTCCTACCGAGTGGTACAATAAACCGCTATCCTTTTTTTTGCCCTTTTTTTGTCCCCATAAAAGTGCACCCCACTTAAATTGCAATTGGAGGTGGTAGTTTTCATATTCCTTTGTTGTAATTAGGGCGCCCCAGTTTTCGCCGGAGATCCGGATAACGTTTTCGCCGTTTTCGTTTACAACCGTGAAAACATGTTTCGGGTCGTTGTTTAAACCGATGGGCTGGCCTGTGATGGGTTTGCCGCTGTCATCCAGGTCGGGCCCGATATAGGTATCCCAGCCAGAAAGGTCCCTGCCGTTGAAAAGTTTTTTCCAGTGGTCCTTTTTTGTGTTAATGGTAAAACCCAAAGTAACTATACACAGCAACAGGGGCAATAAAATTTTAAAAGGTTTCATGGCGGGATTTTATTTCCCGAAGATAGGTAATCAGGATGCCAAATGTTTGGCAAAGGATGTAACTTCTCTTTTACAGGGACGAAACAATAATATTGAAAAAAGGATCATTGATTAATTTGACGATAATCTTAATTTAGCATCCATAATAACTCCCTATGAAAATAGCCGTAGCTTCTCCGCCGTATCCCGAATCGATTGAAAATGGTTTATATTGGATAGATAAATTTGTACAAGACGCAGCCCTTCAACAAGCAGAGATCATCTGCTTCCCTGAATCGTATCTACCCGGATACCCAGCAACTGAATTTAAGCCGGAGAGCAGTTCGCCTGAAAAATTGCAGTCGGCCCTTCAACAAGTGTGTAAAATAGCGGCTGATAATGCCATTGCTATTATTATCCCGATGGACTGGTATGATGAAGGGAAAATTTTTAATGTTGCCTGGGTGATATCAAACAATGGCGAACCATTGGGTTATCAAACAAAAAACCAGTTAGACCCTTCCGAAGATAACCTGTGGGCGGCCGGTACCGAACGCGCCATTTATGAGGTAAATGGCGTAAAGATCGGGATTACTATATGCCACGAAGGCTTCCGCTACCCGGAGTCGGCGCGATGGGCGGCAATGCAGGGTGCGAAGATCGTATTTCACCCGAATTGTACCGGCAGCAACATAGAAGGTTCGATGCCGGTGAGTTGGGGCGACAAAGAAACCCCTTATTATGAAAAGGCGCAGATGATGCGGGCTATGGAGAATACCATCTATGTGGCAACTTCCAACTACGCGTTTGATTTCCCCGATTCGGCCAGCGCTATAATAGGCCCCGACGGAGCGTGTGTTGCCTGGCAGCCATACCGGGAGCCGGGAGTAACAGTTGCGGAAATTGACGTTGCGGAATCTACCGGACTATTAGCCAGTCGTTTTAAAGCAGACCTTTATTATAAATGATCAAGGTTTTAAAATAGATAAACACAAATTACCACGAATGGATCGAATTTCACGAATCTTAAAACCCTCAATTTAATTCGTGAAATTCACCTGGTTAGTGAGGATTCGTGTTCGATATGTCTTGACCCCCGCTTACAGCAAAAGCCCTAAATCGACCGACTTAGGGCTTTCGCATTTAAAATAGGACCAAAAATTATTTATCTCCCTTAATTGCCCTCACTTTTGCCATCACTTCGCTGATGTAAGCCCTGGCTTCGCCCCGGGTGCGTATTGCCCTCACTTTTTGAATTATAGCTTCTTTTTCGGCCGGGGTACCTCCCGACATTTCAATTTCCGTTTTTGCCATAATGTGTAAAAAGCCGGGAAGATTTCCCTGTTCCGGAACGGGTTCTAGGTCGTTTGCTGCAAGTTCTTCTGGTGTCATTTTTGTTTTTTCTACTTTCATTGCCTCGTTCGGCCCGTTTAATCTTGTTGGGCTCGCCATGCTGGCTGTGGGCTGCGTTAACAGGTGGATAAAATTGTTGGCACTGTAATCCCTGCTGGTTAAGGCGCCAAGCCCAAATAACGATTCCAGCGTTGCCAGTACCGATGAATGGTCATACACGGTATGGTCAACCGTGCCGGGGGTTACCAATGGCGATATTATTATTGCAGGCACCCGTACGCCATATTGTTCAAAAGTAAACCCGTATTCGTTCAAACCGCCGGAGCTGCCGTCATTTGGCGCCT
>Ga0206878_10354_pt1 | contig 15396 bp, 7 predicted proteins | sample Alteio_BWOrgCont_8_FD_152621 | JGI IMG/M metagenome (GOLD analysis project Ga0206878, IMG submission 152621) | Enriched cells from forest soil in Barre Woods Harvard Forest LTER site, Petersham, Massachusetts, United States -... | ecosystem: Environmental > Terrestrial > Soil > Temperate forest > O... | reverse complement strand
CCCTGGTTTTCCAGGGATGCTCGCAATACGTCGGAAAGTCTGGGCTTCTCATCCGGAAATCCCGGCAGAATGTCGAGCTGCGCCTGGAACTGTGGAGGCACATCCTGGCCTTCGATGTTGGTGGGATTTATAAGCACATCGCCGGAGCCGGTATCCCCGGTGGAAAGCACATTGTGTATGGTGAACTCGATCGCCGTTCCGTCTGCCCACGTCCGGTTCGCTCCGGTATAGGTGAGGTTGAGAGCGCTCAGAGCGTCGATATAAGTAAAGGTCCAGTCGGCGAGATCGATCGACATCGCCTCGATCTGATCGACGGAGAAGTATTCGTCCGGCATGAATATCTGGAGCCCGGCAGCGCTTGCGCCGGACTCAATCGCGATGCCGGCTCCGGTGCGGTTGATCAGCGTCACCTTCAACTCAGCCGGTGTGGAGAGCTGCACCGAAGGTGCATTCGTCGCAGGGTTGAGGAGCTGCATTTCCACCGTTGGCCCGGCAGCCGGTGCGATTCTGCGAAAACGCATCACGACTTGCCATCCGAATCTTTGTCGTCTACGGGAACAGGCTCCAGCCGCAGCCATCCTTCAAGAAGCTTCTGAGGTGTGTAGCCGAAGGATGCGGTACCGTTGACCGCGTGGGAGTCGAGCGGCGAGATCGTCGTAGTGGTTCCCTCCGGCTGCACCCAGGACCAGATCAGACCGGTCTCGCTAGGCAGCGGAACCATCAACCCGTCGCGCCGGGACAGAACCGGGTGGGTGGTGAAGGTCATGGCCAGTTCGCGCATGGTTTTCGCGTATTGATCGGCGGGGACTGCGACCTCAGCTACCGGCAGTATCCCGGTGGTGGCATGAACGGCTGCCCGTGGATCGAACAGCAGTGTCAGAGTTAGCGGAGCGGGAGCGTTGGCCGTGACCTGCAGCGTGTCCGGCTTGGGGCGCTCGACCCCATTGGTTCGACCGCCGGGCGCTGCTGGCGAATAGACGATGCCGTAGGGATCGGGCTGCGGCGCCTCGGGAAGAAAAGCAATAAGGCCGTCGGTAGACTTTGCCAGGTCACCCAGCCGCACCGGTATTTCAACATCGGCGAGCGCAGCTGCGCTGGCCTTCTGCCGCTCCATGTAGTCGTACCGCTTGTTGATTACGTCCTGCGGAAAGGCCGAGTTCTCATTCACATCGGCCTGACTCAAAGGCAGCACATTCCCTGCTGTCTCGAGCGCCAGGACCGTTCGCGCCAGCGCCACCGGCCGACCGATCAGAATGGCCAGGCCCGCATCCTGCGCGAAGTTCGGGGAATTGAGAAACATCTCCGAATCCTGAAGCGTCTTCATCAGATCCTGCAAAAACTTTGCGCCGTCGCGGTGGTCATTCACAAACCGCATGAACCTGGCTAGGTGCGGGTTAACTTTAGGCGAGCCGGGCTTGCCAATGTCGTTCTCCAGGCTGTCGGGAAAATTGCCCGCCCGCGTGCGGTACACCATCGCGTCATGTTCCAAGCCAAAGGATCCTATGGCCGCGCCGTCGTGATCGTAGAAGAAAAGACTCTCGTCGAGGTGATTGGGAACGATCCAGCCGAAGATGGGTGAGGTCGAGGGGCGTTCGGCCATCTCGACAAAGTCGTCCGCAACGCCGGGAATGGCCACGTGACGCGCCGAGATCCAGCGGAACCACAGACGCGAGGGTACCAGCAGCCGAGGGGGAAAGAAGATATCGTTTTTGGATTGCTCATCGTGCTCGGCGGGCCGCAAGGAAAGCGCGACAAACGTGAGAAGCGTTCCGTCGGGGTTCAGCGAGTCGGTTTTCAACCGTATGCGCTGGCCGAAGACATCCACGATTTCGGCGTCGAGGAAGCCGGCGAATCCCGATCGCAGCGGTCCGAAGTTATAGAGCGCGGGATCGCCGCCTGGGATGGGCGTCTGGGCGTTGAAGGCGAAGCGATACCAGTTATCGATCTGTGAGGCGATGGCGGCGCTGGCGATTAGCGGCGTCAAGGGATCGGTCCGGTTCGTGAGGTTCTCGACGATCACTTTCGCCAGCGGCTTCCATAACATCTGAACCGCGCTCCATCCGTCCAGGGCCTGGGACATGATCCGGCGATCTTTGTAGGCCTCGGCGAGATTCCGCAGGTCCTTCAGATGCGGATCGTCGGGATAGTTTTTGGCGTAGGAATCCACCTGAGAGGTCAGGTTATAGACGGGCCGTTTGGAGAGCACCACCGATCCGCGGTAATTCACTTTCTTGCCGGTGGTGAAGGGTTTGGGAGCATGGTCGATGACCGGATAGATGTAATCGATATCGTCTCCGTCGAGCTCAAAGTGGGCCTTGAGGTTCGCCGGGGAATAGTCATTCGGCTGCGCGCCGTCGCGGACCAGAGGATTGAGTTGGGTCTCCCAGATAAGAAACACCGGCAGGAAGGGATCGTTCCGTGTGTAGCCCGGACGGGTCGAGGTGAACTCGGGATAGCTGCTCTGCGCGCTCCAGCCGACGAAACTCGGCGCATAGCCCCGGCCGTTGCTGTTCGTGAAGGTGAAGGTTGCGTTGAAACCCTCAGTGGAAGTGACCGTCTCGGCTGGATTCATCGCTGGGACGTAACCCTTTGCGCGAGCCGTGGCATAGAGTCCTTCGCCTGTGGCGGTGAGGGGATTCTGCGGCTCGAGGGGGCTTCGTCCACCCTGGGCAGCCTGGAGAGCGGCAATGAAAGTGGCCCGCGGAATCTTCACCGGCCCATTCTGCTGCTCGAAGGCATCCGCAACCGCGCCGGCAAGCATGGGAGTCAGCAGCGCTGCTTCGCCAAGCAGGCGTTGCATGTCGCCGCTCATTGGCTGCTGCGGGTTGAGGGGAATGAGCCCGCCGAGGCCGGCTGCGTCGATGGCGACGCTCTGGCCGCCCGATTCGATCCCCAGCCGGTCCAGAATCTCGGCACTCACGCGCACAAAAATCTTGCCCGTCGAGCCGTTCCGCCGCACCGGCTCGATGCGTTTGCCTTCCATGACGGCTACCACGTCGGTGGGAAGCCAGAAGGAATCGGCCGGAGCGCAAAGCAGCGTCCAGTTCGGATGCGACAGGAGCGCTTTGGCCATTTCATCGAAGGCCTCCCAAATCTTATTGGCAAGCGAGGTTTTGTCGACGGGCTGGATGGGCCGTACGATCTTGCCGTTCCGATTCTGCTCGTACTCGAGCAGGCCGATCTCCGCGCCCTGCTGGATCACGAAGGCGCGCTCGCCAGATTTACTGGTGCCGAGAAAACTCAGGATCTCAGTCGGGCTGACATTGCTCTTGTTCTCGCCGTTGTAGGCCTTGACGAAGCGCAGCCAGTCATTGAACAATTGTTTGCGCATCGCATCGAGCCGTGCCCTTCCCTGGTCGTAGTTCTTCTGCGCCTCGTTGAGCAGGTTCAGCTTTTCGGCCAGCTCAAGCGGCAGGCTCACCTCCTGGTCGGCATTCGGGGCACAGTCGGTAGGGGTCTTCTCCTTTGCCGTTACAACCCACGAGTAGCCACCCTCGCTCCGCGCAAAGGCGCGGCTGTGCAGGGCCTCGTCCAGTTCAAAGGCGGCATCCGCCTTGCCTTTTTGCTCCAGTTGCGTGAGCAGACCAAGCTGGAAGGCGTTGAGCAGACATTCATAATCGTCAAGGATGTTCGGTACGCTGGTCTTGTTAAGGAGGTCGTGTTTGAGCAACGCTGAAAGGCTCTCGATCGGCGTATTGCCCACGGCCAGCTTCACTGTGTCGGTCCACACCGCGATGTCAGTGCCGTCGGGATTGGCCAGGAAGTAAATCGTCTGCTGTTGAGCATCGAGCATGCTCCAGACAATCTCCTGGATTTGTCCGCAGCACAGCGTGCGCTCGGGAACCGAGAGAGTGGCAATCCTGTTGTCCGTGTCCAACGTGAAAGGAATGTCCTTCTTCTCGATCAGCCAGCCAAAAGTAGTGTTCGCATAATCGACGGCGACGCCAGCGGGTGTCTGGGTTGGGGTTTTAATAATCCCCTGCGCCTTCCACTGCTCCCAAAGAGCCTGGTAGTTGTCGCGCACCGCCTTATCGAAGCCGGCTGCCGGATCCAGCGTCTTGTCTTCGATCCATCCAAAGACCTGGTAACTGACGCGGAACTGGATGGGAACATTGTTGGCAACCGCCTTGGCGACGTCCACGCCGCCGACATCGGTGAGATCCTCAAAGCGGTCCCAGTAACCAAAGACGCTGTTGCAGTCAGGGTAAAAGCCGGCGAACGACGGACCGACAAAGCCGATGGCATCGAGGTAAGCCGGCGCACCGGGTTGATCGTGGTAAAACGGCAGATAATCCTTCGCCTGCTCGTTCTCTGGATTCCAGGCGTCGCAATCCAGCTTTCGCCCCATGTATAGATACGGCGGTGCTGTGCGCGATCCGCCCTTGAGCGTGAGCGGGACCGAGATGGCCGGCCGCAAGGTGCCGTCGCGATCTGGAATTATGTTGGGGCTCAGATAGTCGCTCTCGACAATCCACGCCTTGCTCAGAACTACGCCATAGGTCTTTGCGCCTGAATCGTAGAGGCTGAAGTGGCGAATCACGAGCCAGCGGTTGGGTGCAGCGGGAAACCGGAGAGCGCCTCCTTCCGGCGGCTGCACGCCGCGCCTCAGGCTGTCGGGCAGTTCCCAATGAAGATGAATGCCGGGATCGAGAGGGTTGGGGGCCGCGGTCTGGGTTTCAATCGCGTTGTAGATCTTATCGCCGGTGCTCGCAGTGTTCTTCTGCGTGCTCAGGTAGGGCATTCTCTCGAAGACGGCGGTACGGCCTTTCATCTTCGGGGTGGCCCGGGCAGCGTCGTTGACATTGACCCGCACTGCGGCGACATTGATGGGAACAATGGCGTTCATGCCTGTTCCCCGGAACTCTTGAACGAGACAAGGCCTACGCCCTGCGTCATCTCAAAGCCCATCTGCGCTGCGTTGAGATACGGCAGGGAAGGATTGGTTTTGGCCTTCACTGTGGCGGCAAGCTTTGCCATGCGCATCGTCCGCGGCGCACTCTCACGAAAGCACTCGGATATATCCACGTCGACGGTCGGCTTGTCGATGCTTACTCTGCCATTGTCGATCTTGAAGGTATGCGCTTTCTTGAAGGCATCCACCTTGCCCGAGGTAATGTTGTAGGAGTCGATCCCATAGTGGAGCTGCTCCGGCGCTTCGTGCAGATCGATTTGGACGGCGTCTCCGTCGATCAGGCACAGCAGCGTATCGGACTCCCGGCCGAGCGTCTCAAAGCGCAAGATGTCCCGCGCACTTCCGTTGGCATCGTAGGCGTAGACGCCAATTCCGGGATAAGCGGAAACCAGCGTCGAGCGCAGAAGGAATCCAGTCACGCTCTTCAGCGTCGTTACTGGTGCGGGAAGCCCTAAGTGCGCAGCGCGTAGCGCCGCCGCGTTCACGCGGAGTGTGAGCCGCACTCCAGGACGGGTGGCTTCGTCCAGCACCAGAATCGGCGACGAGGCCTCCCGGGTCAGGTTTCGCCCCATGCTGAAGGCGCCGTCGATCAGAGCGTCCATCCAGTTTGGATCGAGTTGAAAGAAGCGGATGGACTCGGCCGGAAGCATGCCTTCATCCGGCACCAGATAATTGAAGGGAACGCCGTTGAGAAGCTGCAGATTTCTCAGCCACGCAAGCAGGTTCTCTGGCAGGGGGGTGGGATCAGTGATGGTCTGCAGCCGCGCGGTTGAACTAAAGATAGACGTCATCCTCGCCTGAAAGTGGCCGCGTGTGACAGTGGCTTTCATTCGCCCTCCAGGAGTGCGTGGACAAGCAAGGTGCGCAAATCACCCGCGTTCAAGCTGGCTGCGTTCACCGCCTGTCCGGTCAGCATCGCACGGGCCTCTGCGGCGCGCGCGCGGGCTGCGGGAAGTGCCGCGGTGAGTGCTGAGAAGCGATCTGCCAGCAGTTCGTCCTCAACCGCCTTCACCACCTTCGCATTCAGGTCCTTCTTCCATGCGTAAAGCCCGGTCGAGAAGCCCTTATCCTGCAGTGCCAGAAGGCGGCCCAGCGACCAGGCCGCGGCATAGGACTCGTCGAGCAGACCTGTAGTCGGATCGAACACCGTCGCCTGATCCGGCGATGGAATCGGTACCTTCACCCGTCCGCCTTCGACTTTGCAGGAGACCAGCGGCCCGCGATACCAGGAGACGTTCTTCTCTCCGGTTCTCATCGTCTGGTTCAGCGGAACGTATCCCATGGCCAAGGCATGCTTCACCACCTCATTTGACCCGGAATAATTCAGCCGCAGGTTAGTGTTGGCGGCATCGGGCGGATTATTGCCCGTTGTGCGGCCGTTCAGCGCCAGGACACGGTTGTCAAAATCGGCCGCGGAACCCATCGTGTAGAAACTCCAGTTCGTCAACATCGCCAGCCGGATTTTCGTTACATCGGGCGGCGGGTTGGGATGCCCGGAATCGGTCGGCAGCAGATCGCCCATCTCCTCAAGTGAAACCAAAAATGCGAAGGACTTCTTCTGACGCTGCGGCAGCCGGTTGCCAAAGACGATCGAGAAATCGCCCACCGGTTCGCCGATGTCGCTCACTTGCGGAATCGTTGGCTTGGGTTTCAGGTCGACGCGGCGCGCGTGCGCCATGTAGTGCAGGTCTTCAAGGGTCGGCGCCAGTTGCCAGAACAGATTGAGATCAAGATCGAGAAACTGAATTGGGTCGTCCACACTCTCACCCAGATTCAGAACCGAGATATTCTTCGCATCACGGAAGTAGGAGAGCGTGTCCGCGGGCAGCTGGCTGTTGGAGTAAACCAACTTCGGGAACAGATCGCCGATCGTTCCAGTTACCGGTGCAAGGCTCGTACCCGGGGGAAAATCATCCTCGTCGAGGAGCAACACGGTTAGCCAGGTCGCCTGCCCCGGCTCGATCGTGTCCTTTGCCTGCGCTTTGCGCGACCAGGGATAGGTCTGGTTAGCGAAGACCACGTGCGGAAGCACGTTGCTGAACTGGCCCGACCCGTTGTCCTGCGGAAAGGTCGCAAAGATGATCTCCGCGGGTTTGGACAGGCTGAAGCGGTCGCCCTCGACGGCCAGCCGGTAGTGGCTCTCCATCGGTTCATCGTTCAGTTGCTCGTCCTGGTCGTCGGTAACGGTCTGCTTCAGGTTGAGCGTGTAGCTGCCGGCGGTCAGGCCGGGCGTGTGGAACTCAATGAAGGTGACGACCTGGTCCAGGCCGTCGCTGGAGGCGCTCGGTGTCATCATTTGCCAATCATCTCCACTTGCGGCCAGTCGGTAAGGGCCTGTTCTCGAGCGAACCTGTCGAGTCTCACCTCGGCGGCGATATAGGTTGAGAATCTATTCGCGATGAGGTCGTCGAGAATCTTCCCGCGTTGAGTGGCGACCCATTGTTCAGTCAGCGAGCTCAAATAGTAGTTCTTGTCCTCGAGGTCGGCGCGATGCTTGCCATCGATGGTGATCTTCAGCGTTGTCTCGGTGGGGGTTTTGGTTTCCGTGCTTGTTACCGTGTAATCCGGATCGGACCAGTCAGACTGATACTGGAATCCGGTTTTGAAATCGGACTGAAAAAGCAGTTCCTTCAGCGGAACGTCGTTTACGGCGGAGGGATCAACGACAGGAGGCGTAATGGTGAAGCCCACCAGCGTGAACTTGACGTGCGGCGGATCTTTGGGGCTCTTGTCCTCCTTGCTGGGCGCCCAGAGAGCGCTCGGCGAATTCAGCAGAATCGGCATCGCTCTCACACTGTTGACTGGCTCGTCAGCACCCCCGTCTGTATGCCGGATCAGCGTCACTTCTAGCAGCGAACGAACATTGCTCTTTTCCATCGGCCCGATCGCGAGATCGGGATTCCAGACCTCGGTGGCGCTCATCTCTTTCGGCGGCGACTGCAGATAGAGACCGCTGCTGCTCTTCTTGCCCTCCTTCGAGTACTCACCTGGCTTGTTAGGGAGTGGAAAGGCGATCGGCGTCCCAGGGTTCCACGTTGCCTCGTTGGCCGGAATCGTGCTGGCGCAATCCATGCTGAATCCATCCGGATCGAGGACCAGAATGTCGTCTACCGTTTTCTGCAGGCCATGCGTTACGGTCACCTTGATGACATTTGTATTTGCGCCGACAGCAGCGGCATGGGCTCTTGCCGGGCCATCAGGCGGATTCTTCGGAGCGTTAGGTTTGGGCAGGAACTTCGCCGCGAATGAGGTCCAACCCAGCGGCACGACGGGGCTGGGGCTGGCGCCGAAGAAGATGGTGAACTGCACAATGGCCAGATCGATTTCAGCCCTGCCACCAAAGTCCGGACCCCAGATGAACAGATCCGCACCTATTTGCAGCTTGATGGTAAAGAGTCCGAGATTGAGCCCGACGCCGACAACAATCCAGGCGTGCCCCTCGTAGTGAAACGGTGCCCAGGAGAGGAGGAAATCCACACCCACATCGAACCAGGCCAGGATTGGGCCGGAGGTGAAGGTGGCCTTAATCTCCATCCCGGCCATGAGCATGCCCGGCGTTAGGGCGAAGTAGGTTTGGCCGGATACCTGGAGCAGTGCCAGCGCCATCGACATTCCCACCCGCGGAACAGTTGGGTAGTTGTCGGGCTGTGCATAGCCAGGCCCGTAGCCGCCGATCGTCACCACAAAGTCGCCCTTCTTTTCACCGGACACCCAGGTGTAGAAGGCGAAGCCGCCAGTCAGCTGGACAAATTCAGCGAAGACATACGAAGCAGGTGAGAGCACTCCCGCAATCGCCAGAAGGCCGGTCTCGGTTGAGAATGAGGCGATGATCAGAATCTCGACGTAAGCGATCTGCGCCGGTCCCGGCGGAAGAGACATAGCGCAGGATCCGAAGAATGCGATCTCCAGATTCACGCCCCAGGAGACCGTGACCAGCGCAAACGCGTGGATCATCTCAAAGGACTTGAACTGAATGCCCGCCGCCAACCAGTACTGCCCTTCCACCTCAGGAAAGTCATTGGCCAGCGTCGGCAGGATCTTCTGCACTGTTTCAATCGCTGTCTTTTCCTCTTTAGGCGCATTCGCAGGCAACAGTTGATAGCCGGGCAGCTCCTGGATCGTGGGCAGCCGCAGCTTGCGGTTCAGTCCGAAGCCCCCCGCCAGACCCGTGACGAAGAAGAACGGTGGACCGCCCAGCGGCACCTGAATGTTCGCGTAGAGGAAAAACGACGAGGGGTGCTCCTTCTTCGTTTTGTCGTCGGTGTAACTCGGGGACCATCCGCCGATAACCTTGAACCCGAAGGCCGGCGACTGCACCATCGCCTGCCCGTAGTACTCCTTGTTGTAGCCCAGGAAAGCTCCGCCGATAGTCAGACTGGGCAGTGTAAGCGCCAGCGCCAGACCGCTGAGGTCGAAGACCGGGTCGAAACGCGAGAGATTCGAGCCCACCTTGAGCCCGACAACATTAAAGATCACCGGCCCCATCGCGATGCCTGCGTCCAGAGCAAAGCTCAGCACATTGTCGCTGTACTCCACTCCTATCCGGTCGAACTGGAAGACGCCGAACTGCCGATTGATGTTGATCCAGTGAACCGGATCTTCTTCCTGCCCGACCGCGAGGGCGGGGACCGTCTTCTTTTCCGGTACCGGCGATTTGATGGGGATGGACTTGTCGCCTAGCTTCAGTTTCCCGTCAAAGCTGACGGACTTTTCCAACCCATCCTTGGGCAGCGGACGCACCTTGTCGGGCAGCAATGGATTGATATCGATCACGTCGGCTGCGGAAAACCCCTCCGACGCGTAGGAAATCTGCAGGTCTTCGATTCCGATATCGAATTCGCTCGGCAGCTTGCTGCCGATGCCCGGAATCTCGCTCAGCTTGATCTCGATCCCCAGCCCTAACCCGAACAGCCACTTGCTCGCGGTCGTGCTGTAATACACCAGCTTCACTTCGCGGATGTCGATCTTCAGGTTGGCGGGTATCGCTTCGCCGGCCTTCTCCGAGATGGCGCTGATCAGCGACTTGAGCGTATTGCTCGACGCATCCTTGTTCACGTAGTCGGCGACAAACAGCTTCTTCTCGTCGTCTTCGGTGTCGAATTGCACGTCGAACTGCAGCTCGTTGACCTCCATGCGCCCGCCGAAGTGCGCTTTGTACTTGTCCGCATTGCTGGTGACTTCAATCTTGACCGTCAGGCGAACGGGCTGGTCGCTCACCACCTCGAATGTGCCGATGCACTCGAAGGTGAAGGTTCCGGTCCCAGTGGCATAGCTCACGCTGATCGACTCCAGCGTGAGACTCTCCACGGGTTTGGGAACCGACTCAATCTTGAATTCTTTGGCCAGGGCCTCGATCATGCGCCCGATGTGGATGGGCGTGGCCGGATCGTTCGCCCCTGAGAAGACCCAACCTTCCTTCTTGCCCTGGTAGATCGCCTGAACCCCAAAGACGATTGGCTCGGTTTTGGTTTCGAACTTCACGCGCGCGGCGAACTCGCCCGTAAAGCCGAAGTCCTCCGAGTAGTTGATGCCCGCATAGATCTCTTCGAGCTCAACGGGGCCAGCCTTCCAAACGTGCTTGACACCGACAGCCACTGCGTAAACGCTCTGCTTGAGCTGTGCCGAGAAGGCGAGGGTCTCGATCTCCAGATCCGTCGGGACGCCTTCGGTCGAGAGATTGCACGACTTCAGCATGTCGACGATCTTCACCGGCTGGCCATCGGTCAACCCGCCGGCGATCGTCAGATCGGGCAAGCTCAACAACACCGTGACCGGCGCGCCTACGATGGTCAGCTTGCTCGCCACCTTCAGGTAGTCGAGGCTCAGCTGTTTCCAATTGAAGCCCAGCTCCACCAGCGAGAGCTCCAGGTCAAATGCTGAGGTGGTGAAGCCCACGCCGGAGAAGCCCTGCTGCGTCTCACTCCCCAGGCTCGACCCGCCGAACTTGCTGGCCAACTCGATTAGCCCCGGCCACTTCTTACCCGCCGGTGGCCGCACAAAGCCCGACCAGTTCTCGCCGGTGTTCATCGAGACGCCGATCTCGATCTGTGTGCTCGCGCCGACGGTCACCGTGGAGGCCAGCACAACTGAAACCGACCCCTCCAGGATTCCCGCGACCAGCGAGATTCCGTCAAAGGAGAGCAAATCCTGGATGAGCGTCCATTGCGCACCCGGCGCATACACACCGAAGGCATACCAGGGGCTGAATGCCCGGCCTGGATAAAAAAGAATCTCGAATTTACTCGGATCCGTTGCTACGGCGGAGTTCAGCAAGTCCGTAACCTGCTGCGGAACCTCGACCGGCAATCTGCCTAACGCCCCAAGCCCGATCAACTGGAGCGGGCTCACATTCGGCGTCTGTGCGTCCAGGCTCACTTTCCATCCCGGCTCGTCGTATTTAACGAACGAAGCCACGGAGGCCGCGGCGCTCACAGCAGGACTCAGCGGCAGCGTTGCCCCTGCCAGGCCCTCGATCTTGGTCGCGTTGTCTGCGTTGGTCAACGTGAAAGTGATGGATCTGAGCGTGACCGAGACGTTCTTCATCCCTTCGACCGGCCACACATCCGTCGAGCCGCCGGTCACGGTCAGCACAACCCCCTTCAGCGCGATCGCCGTCGGTGTCAGCGTCACCTTGCCGTTGGGCATGAGCCCTAAATACTCACGCAGCTCTGCCGGCAACTGCGCATCGTCCTTCGACAGAGTCAAGGGGCTTCCCTGGCTCTGCAGATAGCGTTCGAGCGCAGCGAGATCGATCATCCTATGGTCCTAGAAAGGCAGCACGTCGGTGATGGAGCGCATGATCTCGCCGTAGATCTTGTCGTCATCGAAGTAAGTCACCATAAACTGCTGTCCGAATCCGGCGGACTGGTCCTGGGTCAGAAACAGCTGGATGTTACCGCGCTGGCGCACTGGGTTCAGGTTCTCAAGATGGTTCTGCCCGGACAGGCGCGATTTGTTGTTAGGGACCAGAAGCTGTTCTGTTCCCGACGAGGCGGGGACGAAAGCAGTGTCGTAACTGCAATTCGTCAGGTAATACTTGTTGATCGATCCATAATCCTGGAGTCGTTTGGTTGTCACCGGACTGGGATGATTCTCGTTTTGGAACTGAGCGACCCCGCAGGAAATCATGGTGGAAACAGGGTTCATGATCTTGAGGAAAGCATCACTGGTCGAGTGCACTGAACCATGGTGACCGCATTTGAAAGCCGCAATCCGAACGGGCGGATCGAAGGGCTTTTGGTTGTTCTGCGGATTAGGAAGCGGCCATTTTAGTATGGCCTTCGCGAGGGGCTCCTCATATTTATTAGGCAAATCTCCCCCCGTGTAAAAGTAGAAGTTTCCAAAGCGGATGACCGAGCCGATGGCAATTTCATTCGAACTATTGTTGCCAATGAAGAGAGGTTTATTGCCGATACCCTGCCAAATGTTGCCTAAACGCGCAATGCAATACATCGCAGGAGAATTGGCCGGAGCTTTCCTTGCATCTCCGCCGCTGTTCCAGAGAAACTCTTCACCCAGAATCGGAGTAAGCCGCGGGCGGTTGATGCCCGGGACAATCATCATCTCCTTTTGCTCCGTCAGATACTTGCCAGCCAAGGCACTGTCGTACTGGAATGGTTGAAATGGCCCCGGCCCGGTGTCGAGGATGCACACGCTCCGATAGGCGCCGCCGGTATCGAACCTTGAATTGTCGTTGACCGTTGTGGACATGAACGGAAATACGATCCTGAAGACGGTTGCATAGGACGGCAGATTGCGGCCTATCGCGAATGCCGCTGCGACCCCCCCGTCGAAGGCGAGCTGTTTCTGCCTCTGAACTGCACCTACCCTTAACGGCGGCGTCAGGGGGTTTTTCTGCGTGTACTGATTCGCCCAATTAAAGCCGAACAGGGCAGCCTCCTCATTGGTCCAGTTACCAACCTGAGGCGCCATGTTGTCGCACATCGTGGCAATCTGCCCCACGTTCGCGCCATAAGCACCGAAAACTGTTGCCGCCGCCGCCAGCGCGCCGCAAGCGATCCGCTGGGCCTGCGTCGTCCGCGCGGGGTTGCCGGCCGCCGCTACCACGGCCCCCGACACCACCTCGCAAGCTTTGTGCATGTTGTCCGCGTTGAGCAGACCGATAATGCCGCCGTAGTGATCTTCGTCGTAATGCGAAAGCAGGATGAAATCGAGGCCGTATTTCTTAGGGCCAAGAATGTCAACCAGAAACTTATGAACCGTACGCGCGTACATTTGAAGGCCGCCGTCGACGAGTATCGTCCGATGGAGCCCTCCGGGCACATCCTCGGCAATGATCAGCGAGCTGTCGCCTTGTCCGACGTCGATTGTGTAGATGGTCAGCTGCCAGGGCATGGACGCAAAATCCTCGCGGAGTGGACGCGATCGAACGCCGCGTTCTCATTCCGGGATAAACAATTTGAGTCGCTTTCCTGACAGAAACTGGGGCGGGTAAACCATAGCACAACTGTCCTCCATTTTTGTCAAAATGAACCCATCTTTTGCGGCTCACGTGCGGCTTGGCAGTCTCGCCGAAGGCATGTCTCGATGGCTTCAATGCAGTTTCTGCGCGCGTGGGCACCGTTGGCCAAGAGAACGTCGGTTCGATTCCAACCTTCGATCCATGCAGTAGCATCGATCCTCGTGTTTTGCCGAGACTCGCCTAAAGCCTGCAGAAGTTCCTGGCCCAACTTCCGAAGCCGATCCCGTTGAGCCTCGACTGTCAGAGGTGACGTCCAAACTTTGTGTCGTAGTTTGTGTCGTAACTCTGCCATCCCTGCCGAAATCGGAGCGTATCGCCCAAGGTCGTTTGGTCACAAGTCAAATTGTGGAAAGCTGCGCCAAAACCAGCATAAACACGCTATGCGCGTATTACTCTGGCTCCTTTGATGTCGCGTCATCTGAGATAGGGACAGGATTTGACACGGTAGAGGTCAGCGGTTCGAATCCGCTCGTGTGCCCAAATTGTGCCCGTGCCCTGCATTTCTACCACTACCGGCACGTCCGGCCCAATGCAGAATGAGTAAGTTACGGACAGCTCGGGAGGGCTTGAAGACCAAGTCCCCCTCGAGGCACTACCTTCATCTCTACGATCTGCGCCTCTCGGCTGCCACCCTCGCTTTAGCCGCTGGCGTCTCACCGAAGATCGTGAGCGAACACGCCAGCCTCGCATTCACCCTCGAGGTTTTGGTCCAAAGCAGAAGGACGCTGAAGCAGCTTATGACGCTTCGACCTCGAAAGACCTTCATGCCCTGGGGGTGGTAGTCGCATCGGATGCCATGATGGCTGAGCCCGCTCGATTCGCGGCGCAGACATTGTCAGCACAGCACGTGCCGGCATGGGAGTTCCGCTTCAGCTATGTGGCCGACTCCATGCGGGGCCAATGGGCCGGAGCGCCGCACGCGACCGACGTTCCGTTTGTGTTTGACACCGCCCGAGCCCACTACAGCGCGCCTCTAACAGATGCGGATGAAAAAGTAGCACAACAGATGAACACCTATTGGGCCAACTTTGTGAAGACCGGAGACCCGAATGGTAAAGGCTTGCCGAACTGGCCGGCGTACCAGTCCGCGAGCGATATGCTGATGGACTTCACCAACGACGGACCAGTGACGAAGCCCGATCCGTGGAAGAAACGATTGGATTTGACAGAAGAACTCGCTTCAAAACAGGCCGGCAAATAAGTTCGATTTTCAAATGGATCAAACGGCCCTACGGAAATCTCAAGTGGACAAAGGAGAGGGTCAGCAAATGAGAACAAGGCTTTCCGTTATCGCTTTAGCAATAGGCGTTCTATTCGGATTCCAAACTCTCGCACAAACGGCGGATCCAGTCTTTCCGAAGGGTGATCTGTCCACAGTAAAGAACCTCACAGGGGAAATTTGGCTGAACGAGTTGAATGTAGGAGACAGCACCTTCGACCCCAGCATTGCTCAGGCGACCTATGGCCCCGGTGCAAAGCTGGATTGGCATATTCATCCAGGTGGTCAAGTTCTGCTCATTACTGAGGGCACTGGCTACTTGTGCGTCGTCAAAATACGATCCGTGTCCAAGATGGGCTTGATTCATAAATTTGAAGTCAGCTTTGGTTGTGATTCTCGTCGGAAAAGGTCTGATCGATGACGACACATAGTCAAAAAGAAGCCAAGACTCCGGGATGAGGCAACGGACATGCTGCTGCCGGCTTATTTCAACTCGAAGGAGAAATACACCAAGCGAAGGTTCAAGCAGCTAGGTCGTAGCGGTGATGCAGGCCGCCGAGTTTAGACGTAGATAGAATCCTGCAATGTCCACCGCCGTTCTTGGCGAATAGACGACCTGCCGGAGTTCGCTTATCCAATGCGAGATGCGTGCGATCGTCTTGGTAGTAAAGCACGTACTCATTCAACAGGCGTTTCAGATGCCGTTCATTCACAACGATGACATGGTCAAGCAGATCGCGGCGGCAGTTGCCAACCCAACGCTCGGCAACACCGTTCTGCCAT
>Ga0206878_10353_pt1 | contig 15465 bp, 9 predicted proteins | sample Alteio_BWOrgCont_8_FD_152621 | JGI IMG/M metagenome (GOLD analysis project Ga0206878, IMG submission 152621) | Enriched cells from forest soil in Barre Woods Harvard Forest LTER site, Petersham, Massachusetts, United States -... | ecosystem: Environmental > Terrestrial > Soil > Temperate forest > O... | reverse complement strand
ATAATTGCATCAACCCAACGTTCATCGGCATTCATGCATGGAATCAATGTTAATTCTTCACCACCTGCCTGTAACCATTGTTCTTTCGCGCGAATGCCGATTTCTTCCAATGTTTCCAGACAATCTGCGACAAAAGAGGGGCAGGTGACGGCTAGGCGTTTGATTCCGCGTGCAGCAAGATCTGTGAGCATGGTGTCGGTATAAGGTTTAATCCAGGGGGTTTTGCCTAATCTTGATTGAAACGATGTGCCATAGTCTGTTAAACCGAGTTCTTTGGCTAATAATGCAGAGGTTTGCTGGCATTGAGCACGATAACAGCTTTGATTAATGGATGACCCTTGTGGGCAGTCTGCAACGCAGACGGGTTTGCAGCCGCTTTTTTGCAGATGATGTTCCGGCACGCCATGGTAGCTGAATAACACATAATCGTGATTTGCAATGTATGGTTTTATTTGGGCTGCCTGGGCGCGGATAAATGCCGGGTTTTGATAGAAATCACGAATAATCGTCATGGATGGAAAAATAGCTTTTGGGGCGAGCTCATTGAGTACTTTTTCAATGGCAGACCCTGTGGCTGCCGATGAGTATTGAGGATACAGCGGTAGCACGGTGATGTGCTCACAGGCTTGCAATTGATCCAGCGCATCAGAAATACTCGGTTGACCATAGCGCATGCCCAGCACAACTTTGCATCGTGTGCCAAAGCGATCATGCAATTTCATGCGCAGTTCCTGACTATGCTGAATCAATGGCGAGCCTTCTGAGGTCCATATCGCTTGGTAAGCCTGCGCTGAGCGACGGGGTCTGAAGGGGAGAATAAATGCGTAAAGCAAGAAATATCGCAGTGGCGCTGGTAAATCAATGACCCGCTTATCAGATAGAAACTCTAGCAAAAAACGGCGTACTGCGGACGTATTGGGTGCTGTCGGGGATCCGATATTAATTAACAATAACCCGTTTTTGGCTTCAGTCATATATTGTTCTCACGCAAAAGCTCGTCAATGGCGAAGTTCAAGTCGCTTTGCACCAATAGTTTTTTATTGACGTCCTTGATTAAGCAGCATAGTTGAAAAACCAGTGATTTCTCTCCAAAGGCGCTAAACAAAACATAAGGTTTGTTGCGACCGCTTTTGATGACGTCCTCATGGTTATTGGCCGCTTTCAACAGTAGATCACGTACGCTTTTTGTATTACTGCCAAGCGGTACGTTGATATCGCAATGTATCGAGACCTGTTTGTTGCTATAGACATAATTAGTTACTCGGTGGGTAATCAAATCGGAGTTTGGTACAATAATATCTTCCTGTGCCGGGGTGATAATGTGAGTGGAGCGCACACGAATTTTTTTAACAAACCCTTCAATGCCATCAATGTTGATCCGATCCCCTGGTTTTATGGGTTTTTCAATCAGTAAAATCAATCCAGAGACAAAGTTATTGACGATACTTTGTAACCCAAGACCAATTCCAACGGACAGTGCACCTGCGACAATGGCTAGTCCTGTAAAATTGAATCCTGCAACCAATAGAGCGCTAATTAAAGCAATACTAAAACCAAGGTAGGTAAAAATGGACGCGATAGCCACCTGGGTTTCTTCTTCATCTTCAAATTGTTGATGCCGACTGATGGTGGTAGAAACGCTGCGAAACAACAAATAAAGCAGGCAATAAACCACCACACCCAAAACGATTCGTGTTGGATAAATAGTCGTGCCAGCAAGGTGAATACCATATAATAGCTGGCTATATGCACTTTCAAGGTAATAGGTTGCAAATCCCCAGCTTTGCAAAACCAAAAACAGGGTGAGGGCAATGACAATTAATTGAGCTGTTGTTTTCAGTATCAAAAATTCCGTAAAGACCTGATCTTGTTTATACCCGAAATATTTGATTATTCTGGTTTGTATTGAGGGCTGGTGGCTGGTTATAAAATACATTTTATTGATGCTATGGATGATTAACGTGGTGATAAAAATGAGGATAAGCGTGGTTAATCCCGATGAGGCTATGCGTATGGCCAAGGCTTGGTAGCCAAAAATGGCGATCACAGCGCACGCGACAAGTGTTAGCATACCAAAACGCCGAATAAAGCGTTTATGGTGTTTAATGAAACTTAAATGGCGGTGTGAATAACAATAGTAGTACACAAAATAAATACCTGTCGCGAGCATGATAAGAAGAAACAGGGTGTGGCTTAACTGCATCAGCAAATCATTGAGCTTGAGCGTACGTCCCAGTATGTCTCCAATGGATGCCAGAGTATAAAAACTTAAGAAAACTAACAGGGCTGATCGACACCATTGGTTATCAACTGAATAGGAGTAGAACAATGCTCTGACCTGTTTCATTTTAGACAGCAAAATGATGAGGGCTGCTGCCAATAAATAAAAAAATACCTGGCGTGATAAATCCAAAAGAATACTGGAGGCCTCGACATTGGGATGTAAAATAAATAAATAAATAAATATGACGCCTGCAAGCAAACACATGGATAGCAGCAGGGCATGTCCGGCGTGCAATTTTTTTATATGCAGAAAATGCCTGGAAAAATGTGTTTTACGTATCCTGAGCAAGAGGATAGATGACACAATCAAAGCAGAACAAAACAGTATGCCCCAAATAACAGGGGATTTCAGCGCTGGAGGTACTGGGATTTGTAACACAGCATTAGAGATATTTTGAGGCGGTAATTTAATCAACTCATCAATCACTTTCCATAGCGGCAGGTTTCGCGTTAGTGTTTCTTCCTGGGTCATTTGTGCCATGGTTGTTTTGTAAGCTTCAATGGCTTCCCGGGCGCGTATCGAAAATAATCGACATTGCGACAGCCTGCTGGCCATCTTTTTTTGCTCACTACTTAAATATAAAAAATCTGCGCCGACTGTGTTTTTATCCGCAGAATTTGCATTTTGGGGTATCAGGGCATTGACACTGGTTAATTTTTTTTTCTCCTCATCCATGCATTGTTCAGCTTGTTTTGTGTATTTACTCAGGGTTTCGATGGCTGCATTCAAATCATTTGGATTTAAATTTTGTGTCGATAATTGAAGATTAATGTGATCAAACGTCTTATTAGCTTGTTTGATGTTGAAACCTTGAGTGTTGTCGTCCAATGAGTTGGCCATGATTACGTTAACATTTAGAAAGAAAAAGCAAAGCATGGTGAGACAGCGCATGGTTATTCCGGGCATGTAATCATGAAAGAGATACTGTACTGCTTTGTGTTATGGAACTCAAGACAGAGTACATAATAAAGGCAGTTTGCTCGCGCCAACCGGTAAAAACTAAATGGAAACGGTACTAGCCCTTGCAACTGGCGTGAAAAAGCGCATAATAACTGTAATTTTGACGAATGAAAAAGCATTATGAAACGAAGCATTGAGCACTTAATTGAGCAGGCTATACAGGTTTTGAAGCAGTCTGGTGATATTCAGAACGATATCGTTGTGGATTTTAAAGTTGAACGCACCCAAGATGCCGGACATGGTGATTTTGCCACCAATGTCGCATTGGTGCTGGCCAAGCCTTGCCGGATGGCTCCGCGCAAAATTGCTGAATTGCTGGTCCCGGCAATACCATCGCATCCATTGCTTGAGCGGGTTGACATTGCAGGACCTGGGTTTATTAATTTTTTTATGCGTGCTACTGAGCGTGCACAGGTTATTGCTACCGCTCTGAGTGAAGGCGAGGCCTTTGGTCGCAGTAATTTAGGGCAAGGTAAACGTGTTTTGGTGGAATATGTTTCAGCTAACCCAACGGGTCCCTTGCATGTCGGTCATGGTCGAAGTGCGGCATTTGGCGCAACGTTGGCTAACCTGTTGGTAGCGGCAGGTTATCATGTTAGCCGTGAATATTATGTGAATGACGCTGGCCGGCAAATGAATATCCTGGCTGTTAGCGTGTGGATGCGTTATCTCGCGTTGTCTGGTGAACCGGTTGTTTTTCCCACGAATGCCTATAAAGGTGATTACGTTCAGACCTTGGCTGAAGAACTGTATGTAAAACACGGGCGTGACTTTGTTCATGGCTGGTATGTTATCAGAGAGGGGCTGCCAGCTGATGAACCTGATGGTGGCGATAAAGAGCTGTATATCGATGCGCTGATTCAATGTGCCATTCTTTTATTAGGCCCTTCCGGCTTCGCATTTTTTCATCAACAGGCATTAAATTCAGTGTTGGAGGATATTAAAACTGATCTGGCTGAATTTGGCGTAGAATATGATTGCTGGTTCTCTGAGCAATCGCTGTTTGATAATGGTTCAATTAAAAAAGGTATTCAGGCATTGCAGGATGCGGGACATACGTTTGAAAAAGGGGGCGCCTTGTGGTTCCGTGCCACAGCATTTGGCGATGAAAAAGACCGTGTTCTAGTGCGCGCAAATGGACAGACGACGTATTTTGCATCGGATGTAGCCTATCACTGGAATAAATATGATCGCGGTTTTGATCGCGTGATTGATATTTTTGGTGCTGATCACCACGGCTATGTTACACGGGTAAAAGCAGCCGTTCATGCCCTGGGTCACGATGATAATGCACTGGATGTATTATTGGTGCAATTCGCAACGTTGTTCCGTCAAGGTGAGCGGGTACAAATGTCTACTCGTAGCGGGTCATTTGTGACGTTGCGTGAATTGCGTGAAGAAGTAGGGCGAGATGCTGCTCGCTTCTTTTACGTGACGCGAAAGCCCGAACAACACATGGAGTTTGATCTGGACTTGGCTAAATCAGAGTCCAGCGACAATCCTGTATACTATATTCAATATGCACATGCGCGCATATGCAGCGTGCTCAGACAATTGGATGAGCGCGGTCTGAGCTGGAATGAACAAATCGGGCTGGAGGCAGTGGCGTTATTGACCGAGCCGCAGGAATCGGCTCTAGTGTCGTTGATTGACCGTTATCCTGATCTGATTGAAGCTGCAGCCAGAACCTGTGATCCACATCAAATTGCTTATTATTTACGTGAGTTGGCGACAGGGTTACACAGCTATTATAATGCCGTCCAACTGTTGTGTGAGCAGGAGTCGCTTCGTTGTGCACGGTTGTGTTTGTTAAAAGCAGTGCGCCAAGTCTTGTCAAATGGCATGTATTTATTGGGTGTATCAGCTCCTGAGAGTATGTGATGGCCGGACAATACAGAAAAAAAAATTCACCCCGTCAACGAGGTAGCATGCTGGGGCAGCTGTTGCTTGTGCTTGTGGTTTTTGTTGCCGGTTATTTGAGCGCCTCGTTGTATGATCTTGCCAGCGTGACGTCTTGGGTTAGCTCGCAGGTTCTTGCTAACAATAGTGCAGTAATCATCCCCAAACCAGGCGTTCAGCAGGCTCAGTTGCCCAAGCCAAAGTTTGAATTTTATACGTTGCTGGCCAATGAGCAGGTTGCGAGAGCCACCACCCCATCACCAACCGCGGTGTTACCTGTTAAACCACTTCCATTGCATGCACCATTGGCGCCTGTTGCAGCCGTTGCCTCAACGAGTCCTGCTTCTGCTTCTGCTTCTGCTTCTGCTTCTGCTTCTGTTGTTGTAGCAGAAAAAAGCCCGGCGTTGATCACGAACAGAAAAGATGCCTACCTGGTGCAGGTCGGTTCATTTAAAAATATACAAGAAGCTGAGCGCATGAAAGCGTCGCTGGTGCTGAAGGGTTTTGATGTGAAGATAGCCACCAGTACCCAGCAACAAATCAGTTGGTATCGTGTTATTATTGGTCCATTTGCCTCGCATGCGCAGGCTCAGCAAGCGCAGATGGCATTTGCCAAACGTGAACATATTATGGGAATGATTCGTAGAATGGATGCTTGACTGTCAAGATGACTAAAATTATTATTTTTCAAGCGTCATTTGTAGTATCTGGCATCATGTGTTTTGAAAGTTGTGGTAATACAATCCATGGCTTTCTTAATCATTGTATTAGCGATTGTATCAAAGAAAAAATCCTTCCTTCAGACGCTCGACTCATGGTGGATGCTGAACCCAACGGCTTGGGTATTCATAAATTAATCCTGTCGATCGATAGTGAACAGGATGATTTTATTCCCATTGAACATTTTCACTCCATTCTCTCCGCCAGGATTAAAGAAGACATCGTTTTTGATATCATTGATAATTCAGAAGAAGAGCACAGGAATAAATTTAGTGCAGTGAATTGGATAAATATACTCATTAATTTACTTTCAATGGGTGCAACAGTCATCTTTGTAATGATATTCCCTCCGTCAATTTTATTAACTGTTGGCTTGACTACCCTTACATTTTTAACGACGGCGTTTACTTCCCGAGAGTATTTGCTGGCCTTCTTTCGTAACTTATGGACAAAAAATATCGCTAATATGGCCACAACCATAAGCTTAGGATTGTTTTTGTGTCTGGCGCACACTCTTTTTCATGCGGTTACCATGCCTTTGGCCACTAGTTTTTCCATGATTTTTATGAGCTTTATTATGCCGATGTTGTTGATTACCTTTATCAATGGCATGGATGAAATTAAACGCCTTGTCTTGGAGAAATCCAAACAAATCCAATTAAAAGGTATTAAAACATTATTTCCAAAAATGTCGGAAAAATACCGTTGTTATCAATTGTCGCAAAACGAATCGGTACTTGTTTCCAATATAATAAACCGGGTTTTTGAAACATGCGAGACAGAAAATGAAAGCATATCGTTCATTAAAAAAATATTGGATACCCATGAAGTACGAGAAGATCAGAAAAATTCTTTAAAAGAAGGGATGCTTATTGAAGTTAAACAAGGGGAGTGTTTTCCTGTGGACTGTATATTAGTTCAAGGTGACACGGTTATCGATGCATCTCTTCTCACGGGGGAATCGCAGCAAAACAGTCGACTCTGGCAAAATGTTCCTGCTGGAGCAATTAATCTTGGCCAGGCAGTCACTGTTTATGCGGTGAAGAGCCCATACAATAGTACGGTCAATAGTTTGCTGTTTCGTTCAAATCGGGCCAGAAATCCGGTTGTTTCTGAGCCTGTAATACCTAAATTCACTTACCTCTACACTATCCTGGTTCTTATGGGTATTATTGTGGCTGTCCTGGCTCCAGCTGCTTTCGGTGTCGCTACTCTGTCGTTAGTCATGCAAAATGTGATTGGTATCCTGTTTTCCATCTGTCCCTGTACGATTGCCATTGCCCTCCAGCTTCCTAAGTTAATCAGTACTTATCAGCGCAGCAGTAAAAATATACATTTACGCGATGTTAGCCTGGTTGAATCAGATGCTGATGAAATTGAGATCATAGTATTTGATAAAACAGGAACATTGACGACGAGTACCTCAGTGGTTGAATCGTTTGACAGTGCTTTAGATTCGTCAGTGTGGCAAAGAGTATATTTATTAGAGAAAGCCCATGGTAGAGAGCATCCCCTTGCCAAGGCAATTCAAACGCATTATGAGACCCATTCACAAGGACAACCTCTTTTCACGGACGTTGAGGAGTGCACGCGAGATGAGAAAAATCGTGGGCTCACGGCACGCGTACAGGGAAAAACGCTTCATATTGGAAGTTTTGATTATTTACAACGTAATCAAATCCCTCTCCCTGCACTTAATCAGTCGAAAATTGAACAAGGATTTTCAGCGGTTTGTGTCGCAGAAGAGGGTGAATATAAAGGAACTATTTATATAAAACATCAAGCCAGACATGGAGTGCAGGATGCGCTCACTCGCTTAAAAAACGAAGGTAAAAAAATAATCATGTTAACTGGCGATATTCTTTTATCTGCTAGAGGATTTAATAAACAAATCAACTCTGTTTTTAATGAAGAGGATATCCATGCAAAAAAAGATCCGCGGGAGAAAGAATTATTTTTAAAAGAGCTGATGAACACTGCTGGAGTCAACCCAAAAAAAGTATGGTTTGTGGGTGATGGGTTAAATGATGCGCCTTGCTGTCGTATTGTCTCTGAAATGGGGGGGGTCAGTTGTGCCATGGACTCTAATGATAAGTCAGTGTTTTTTACCGACATTTCTTTAAATGGATCATTCGATTACCTGTTCAAACATAAAAAATTAAATCATTCTTTACAAGACAATATCGCTCAAAATAAAGGAATTTTAATTTATAGCACTATCGCTTTTTTAGCGTTTATTATTAGTTTTTCCATAGCGGGTATTGCAGTTTCCCCATTAATTCCCATGGGTATTATGTTATCAACGACATCTTTTGTATTATTTAATTCTTATCGAACACAACTGGCTATTGATATTGCCCTGGATAAAGATATTGGGTGGCCTAAAAGACTCCTGAGCTCGAATCTCTCGATTGGATTACTGTTGGGAGCCAGTTTCCTGTTGATCGTCAGTGTTTTGGTCGCAACCATTACAACGGGTGGCCTAGCATTGCCGGTTATTGCTTTTACAACAGGAGCTGCCACAGCGTTTAGTAGCGTTTGTACTTTATCTGCAATGGGCTTATTCAGTGCATTCCTAATGCTTCTAACCGCCTCCTTGCTATCTGAAAAATCTAATCCTCTTGGGAATGAACCCATTCTGAATGTTAGTGAACAGCCGCGCAATTCATCTTTATCTGTATCTGTATCAGAGGGATTAACCATTAGTGAGAGGAAAAGCTATGGAAGTCTCTTTGTAGCTTCCCCGGTTAGCCCTCTTTTCGATCTGGATGCAGATAGATCGTTAGGAATAGGAATTTCGTCAATTAAGGTTTGATATTTTGTAACTCCCCAGCAACGTCATTCTGAGCGCGTCTTTTTGCGCGAAGGATTCATCTGATCTTTATTTGACCATAGGATTTGTGAATGGTATGATTATGTTCGATTGTTTTTCTCAATATTGTTCTTCTCAATAAGGTTGTATTTATGTTTAATGACAACAATTATTTTACACTGGAAAAACCTGCGCGCTCATATGAAGAAATAGGTTTGGATATACTTAAAAGCCCATTGCGTTTACCTCGATGGGTCATTTCTTTTCTGCTTGCTCGTGCCATTACTCATATCGCTGTTGCTCCATATGAAGTGAAACAACAAAAAGCAATTCATCCCATTTTTTTAACCGATGAGACGGATGAAATACCTACCATTATTGTTAATCTACTTCCCAAAGAAGAATATAAATCAGCCAAAGATCTTTTTCTAAAATTTAATAACGCCATTATGACCATTCCTTTTTTTTCAAATATTAAAAAAAGACAACTGAGTAAGTCCAGCGAACAGGATAAACAGTACATTGATAATATCTTGGACAGTATAGATTTATTGATTTTAGGTGAATCTCTTGAAAAGCACTGTCAGGGACATCAATTTGATTGGGACGCAATTCACTTTAAGGGCATGGAATGTCTGGATGAGGAACTGAGAGAATATTTTTTACAAAAATTAACTGATAAATATGGTACTGAGCCTCAAAAAAATCACAAGTTAAATTTAGATTTTTTTAGTTTGGAAACAGGAGAAAGCGCTGTACTTGATTCAGTTGCAATGTCAAAAAAATCTGGGCCTATTGATTATGCAACAGAAAAATTTATTATTTTCTGTATGGCTCGTAATCAAAATTACATCTCCTGGATGAAGAATTTCAATGATTGTCACGAATTTATTAACGCAACTATTATAGGATTTAATTATCGAGGTATTGATTGCAGCAAAGGAATGACATGGACACAAGATAATATGGTTAATGATGCCTTGGCTCAAGTTAAGCGTTTGCTCGAACTTGGCGCTAAACCAGAAAATATAGGTCTTGAAGGTATGTGTATTGGCGGGGCAGTAGCCACGCTAGCCGCAGCAGAGCTTCATGCTCAAGGCCTTAAAGTCTTCCTCTATAATGAACGTTCATTTCGATCAATTCCTCGTTTGATTACTGGTCATTTGTTACCCAGTGAAAATAGTAACTGGATGAACCCATTAAACCTGTTACGTTTTGGCATGGTTGGCATTATCTATATAACAGTAGTCCCATTTGTCTATTTGTCTAATTGGTCGCTAGATGCCGAGGAAGCATGGGAAAAGATTCCTTCTTATTATAAAAATTATGCTGTTATTTACGATCCCTCTCCGCAGGCCAATCCGTCTTTAAAATCCGATGATCTGATTAATCATAGTTGGGCATCTATGGCATTTTTTATACAAAAAAAACATGGTGTTTTAGCCGCTAAAAGAGAGACTCAACTTGTATTGACAGCAGATGAAAAAGAACAAATAGCTGACCTACCATCTACACATTGTTTTAAACTGTCGGGAGTAGAACATAAAAGTGATTATCTTCATTCAACACAATCGCGATTTTTTATTTCAGCTAGCTCTTCTGATATAGAAACAAAAGGAACTATGTTGTGGCATATGGCTAAAGGTTTTGACAAAAAATTAGGTACGTCAACATACGATGGTACTTCATACCAAGCGCTTTGAACCCTAGGAAAAACTTAACGCGTTATCGTAACGCAAACATTCTCGGCGTTCTTAACCGCATGAGGCTTACTCACGCTGACCGTTAACTGTGCTACCTTGAATGTTTCCTTTATCAACTGCGCCACCTGTTCCGCCACAGTTTCTATCAACGTAAAGGCATTGGACTCGACAAATGTTGTCACACATTGACAGAGCGCATCATAATCAATTGTGTTGGCCAGTTCATTATTACAACTACTTAAATCAACGGGAATACTAATATCCAATAGCAATTTTTGTAAAATACGCTGCTCCCATGCGTACACGCCAATGCATGTATTCATGCTGAGTGCGGTTATGCGTAACGTGTCTATCATCTTTTCTCCTGTTTCCATGCTAGAATTCTATCTTCTATTTTTTTAGTGAAAGGTTTGTCATGATCGATGTAACTCAGTCTGTATTGATTCGCAGCTTACAACAAAAACCAGTGCCACGCACGCCAGTCTGGATTATGCGCCAGGCAGGGCGTTATTTGCCCGAATATCGGCAGGTACGTGAGCAGGCTGGGGATTTTTTGAGTTTATGCAAAAATCCGCAATACGCGTGTGAAGTGACACTGCAACCATTACGCCGATTTGCCTTGGATGCGGCAATTTTATTTTCTGATATTTTGACTATTCCTGACGCGATGGGATTGGGTTTGTCTTTTGTTGAAGGTGAAGGTCCCTGTTTTTCCAACCCGTTGCGCAGTACGGCCGCCATTGATGCATTGCCGGGAGCCACTGTTGTTGATGAATTGGGTTATGTCATGAATGCCGTGCGCTTGATACGCCAGGAAATGCCTGCCGAGTTGCCGTTAATAGGTTTTTCTGGCAGCCCGTGGACACTGGCCTGCTATATGATTGAAGGGGGTAGTAGCAAAGATTATAAACGCGTTTTAAAGATGATGTATTGCGAGCCTGCCGCGATGCATCAATTGCTGACCAAGCTCGCGGCAACTGTGGTAGCCTATCTGGATGAGCAAGTGCGAGCTGGCGTGAATGCTCTGATGGTATTTGATACGTGGGGCGGAATTTTAACCACACCGAATTACCAGGCGTTTTCACTGCAATACATGGCAATCATTGTGAAACAGTTAAAAATGAAACATCCCCACATCCCCATTACATTATTTACCAAAGGGGGTGGGCAATGGTTACCATCTTTAGCAGACACTGGTTGTGATGCCTTGAGTGTTGATTGGACTACTGATTTAGGCATAGCCCGCGCACAAGTTGGCTCGCGCGTGGCCTTACAGGGAAATCTTGATCCCACCGTATTACTGACTTCGCCTGAATGCATTCGAAGGCAAGTCAGGCAAGTCCTAGATTCTTATGGTCAGGGGACAGGGCATGTATTTAATTTAGGGCATGGCATAACACCCGATGTTCCACCTGAACATGTGACAGCCCTTGTTGAAGCGGTGCATGAGTTCAGTCCTCAATACCATACTGATACGGGTGCGTTATGATTGTAAACAGTTCATTCAGGCCGGCCTGGTGGCTAACCAATACCCATATGCAAACCATGTATTCGACATTTATGCGACACGTGAAAGCGCCTATTGATAGTGTAGAGCGATTTGAACTCCCTGATGGTGATTTTGTCGATCTGGCTTGGGCTGAGAAAGGAATCAGTCCTGATGCACCCTTGGTCATTTTTTTGCATGGATTGGGTGGAAGCATTGACTCCACATATGTCGCTGGACAATTGAGAGCATTTAATGAGAATGGCTGGCGCGCAGTGTTGATGCATTTTCGTGGTGCGAGCAGTGAGTCCAATCGTTTGCCACGTGCCTATCATTCAGGCGATACCGGTGATTTGGATTGCTTTTTGAATGCTCTGTACAGGCGCGAGCCCAATACAAAAAAAGCATTGGTTGGTTTTTCATTAGGAGGAAATGTAGCGTTGAAATGGTTAGGCGAGCACAGTTCCCAATCAATAATACAGACTGCTGTGGCCGTATCTGTGCCGTATCAGTTGCGTCTGGTGGCGGATAGTGTTAACCACGGCTTTTCGCGTTTCTATCAAGCGCATTTATTGAAACGGTTGCGCCAGGTTTTTATGCGCAAACTGAAGGCTCACGGAGATTTACTCCCTTTTACTATGAAAGAGCTCCAAGACTTACGCTGTTTTTGGACATTTGATGAAAACGTCACAGCTCGATTGCATGGTTTCCCCCATGTGCATGCATATTACCGTGAATCCAGCTCACGCCAATATTTAACTCACATTACAACGCCTACATTGCTGATTCATGCACTGGATGATCCATTCATGACACCGGATGTACTACCTCGGGAAGATGAATTATCACCCCAGGTAACGCTTGAGCTCAGTCGACGCGGCGGACATGTAGGCTTTGTCTCAGGCGGGATGCCTGGCATGCCGGTGTATTGGCTAGACAAGCGGATCCCTGAGTTTTTGCGAGAAAAGTTGGATTAATGGCGCCATTAATTTGTCATCACGGATAAGAATAATTTGCTATAGACTCAGCTATAGCCTCAGCTATAGCCTCAGCTATAGCCTCGGCCATAGGTGGTGCAGATGCTGCTGGAAAAAATGCGTTATTGTTAATTCCCGCACCGGGACTATTTACACGTATACCTTCAGCTTTCTCAAGCGATAGCCTTTCTTTTTCACGTGCAGTATCCGTTATCGCAGTTTGTTCAGCGACCTGTTCTTGCAAGTCGTAAATATGTTTAGACAAATTTGGCAGGTCTATCTCTTGAAATTGAGTCATGGCTTGATCGTTTTGGACTGATTCAGTCTCATTATTTAAAATGGTCTGCTGACAAGTATGGATTTCATTATTCTTGAAGGCTGCCATAATTGCAAAGATACTGGACGTGATAATCAGTCCTAGAATGACAGCCCCAAACACAGCAGTGCCAATCAATGCTAAAACGGGAGACATTAACCCTGCCTGTATAAGAAAATAAGCGGTTATTGCGCTGGCGCCTGTAATACCTATAGCTGCCAAAGTGCCTATGGCGTAATCATTCCGTTGCTTTAATAATTTTATATATTGGGTTCCAAGGGTGAGTAATTCCGAGTTCAATAGTTCATTTGAATCGATAATATTTTTATTTCTAGTGTTTAATGCCTCATATTCAGCTGTTTTGTTTGAATAAATTTGCCAATTGGATTGCAACGAAGTTTCAAGCCGGAGTAATTTAGATTCCTGTTGCAATCTCAAATTCACTGCCAGCTGATACTCATTCATGGTCGTGATAATTTGCTTTAAAGCGGTTTTTTCATACGGGGATAAATATGACAGTGTATCGATTTGAAGCTCAAGTTGGTTTAAAAAAACCGTATAACAACGCTTTTCAGCCAGGTTTTTCATTTGCTGACAAGTCGTATTGATTGAGTTGAACCGTGTTTGAATGTCGTTCTTCAGTTGATTAATATTGGGGGAGGACAAAGCATTCTCTCTCAACTCATTGGGATGATTGGTGCGAACAGAAATGCGTTGTTTACGCTCCATTTCCTGTTTGCTTAAGTCATGTTCCCGTACCAATATGCTTTTAATGCGGTCTTCATAACGAGATATATCACTTTCAATCCGGATTTTATTGGTTTGATGATCTATAAAAACACATGATGCTTGCCGTTCTTTGTCTTGTAATCGTGACACCTCATATCTTGCCTGTTGTACCAACTGGTCTTTCCAATACAGTTCAGGATTGGAAGAGGGGTGGTAGTGGTGGGACCCGTGCTCGTGAGGATGCCCATGATGGTGATGGCTATTTTCCAATGCGTAAAGTCTAGATTGAGCCTGTTGCAACGCACACTGTGCATTAGAGTGAGAAATCTGGTAAGCAAGATACAGGTCATTAACAGTAGTTTGTTCCCAACCCAGAGATGAAATTTTTGTTCGAAGGCTTTCTTTGTCTGTTTTGCAGGTTGAGAGCTCTATTTTATCCATGTACCCTTGATTAACATCCTGCTCTATTTGACGGTCATGAGCCTGTTGTGTGAGGGCAGTTTTTGCCTGAGCTTTCTCTTCTGCAGCATTAGTATCCAATAGGGTGAATACGGGAATTACAACAGGCTGAACAGGTGCAACAGTCAAACAGACCGTTCGAAGAGCATCATAATTTAAAGATGTCCGCAGATAGGCTCGGGCTTCATTGTCTAATATCTGATCAATTCGGTCTAATGGCATCACAATCCTCGGTTAACACATTTGGTTTTGCGGTGCGGATAGAATACGAAGTTATTATTAAGGTAATATTATGGGATTCCACGTTATCCCGAGCGAAACGAGGGATCTCCCCAATGAATAAACTCCGTCCGATGATCTAATGCCGATCGTTGGTCATACTTTTTCCAACAAAACAAACTATAATACATTTATGCTCGAAATAATTCATTGGCTCTCATGAGGCATGCTTAACATGATTAGTGCGCATCAGGCTTTGATCTCGCTAGGCCTAAAACTAGGTTATACCGATAAAATGGAGGGCCTTTGCCGTGGTACGACGTTAAGGTTCCTGGAGGCTTGTCTTCTTGGCGAGCAAGACAAATTTATTCGGCGTGTGAATACAATAGCAAAGACATCCGGCTTGGATGTATTGATTAATCAGGTCAAGGAAAAGGTCAAGCAACAGAAGACATTAACACCTGATGATTTGGATTTACTTGAGATTCTTTCTTTTTATGACAGCCTGATTTTGTATCAGAACCCAAGATATTATGCTCATGTGTTTAATGAAACATACATAAATCAGGAGAATATAGACAGCATATCACGCTTGGCATGTTCAGACGGTATCCAAGCAGAAGGCGGGCTTACAACGATATATTCCGAATCAAATAGCTACACAAAAAACAAGATAAGCGACTATCTGCGCGATATTCAAAGCATCATTTCTGCAAACGGCATGCCGCCTGAAAATTACTTAGGGATTCTCTTATCAAGTCATAATCATGCCATTGGCCTTTTTTATCAAGTCGAATGCCGCAAGTGGATTGTAATGGACATTAATCAATGGCCACCTTATGAAATCACGCCGATACTCGGATTTCAAAATGAAATAGGGTCACTATTCGATATAACATTG